>ENA-ORCM01000277-ORCM01000277.1-human-gut-metagenome-genome-assembly--contig:-NODE-277-length-49469-cov-6.943857_pt1 | contig 49469 bp, 48 predicted proteins | sample MGYA00242906_ERZ507928 | MGnify/ENA primary metagenome ERZ507928 (study PRJEB26167, sample SAMN06115497) | human gut metagenome | host: Homo sapiens | place: China:Shanxi | collected 2015-05-07...
CAAAAACTTGGTAGTGACGAAAAGAAAATTTTGAAGACGAGGGCATTGGCGATTCGTTGCCCCTCACTTTACAACGGACATTTTTAAGTCAAAACGCAGGTATCGAAATGAGAAATTTTCAAAAAATATGCGCCCCTGCTTTTGTGAAAACGGGAGCGCCTTGTATCTGCGGATATGAGATTTGAGAGAGTAGTAATCTCATCCACAGCTTTCACCGGACTATCAAAGCGAACACCGTCCATAGGGTGTTTCTCAATCAGTCCGTTTTCCTTTGCGGCCTTGAACACAGCCCCCAGCGCAATATACGCCTGACGGATAGTAGAACCTGCATAAGTCCCGGTCATACTGTTAAAAAACGCTTTGCAGTGCATCGGTTTTACTTCCGTCAGCAAAAGTTTACCCAGTATCGCTTTCGCATTGCTTTCTCTGGATCCCTCTCCCTTTTTTTGATATGAATTTTCACGCACTGCACCGGGAACCGGATGAAATTTGCATGATTGAGCATCATACTCCATAGACTGGATTTCATCATTCGTCATCATGAGGACCAATGACAAACGACGCAACAGTTGGCTGAATCCATCCGTCTGCTCTTTCCATCCCTCACCCATGATTTTTCGATAAAACCCAATCAGGGAGTAAGGGGTTGTGATGTAGTAGAATGCAGCGCAAATAGCCTTGTCATAATACCGACTTGGTGCAGATACATCTCCCCCGTAAGGGTCTAACAGTCTTAGCAAATCTGAAAATGGAATATCATTGGGGCGGGCCACATCGTAGATAATAACATCTTCGTTGCTGTAGCGTTGAAATGGGTCACGGCTAAGCCAGCGCGGACAGCCTCCATCATTCGATTGAAGTCAGGACGCTCAAAGTTTGCACCGGTAATGCTTTGTCTTGATCTCGTGGATTCATTTGAAAAACCTCCTGATTTTGGGTATAAAAAAGCCCCGTTATTGCTCTGCTAGGAATACCATCTTCTTTTACTCCGTTCGCACGCTTTGGGGCAGTGCAACGCCATGCCTCACTGTCAGCCCATAAAATCTCGAAAAAATCAGGGCTTCTCGATGAGAAGTCCTGATTTTTCAAGTCTACTTTCCTGTCTCCGCCTCTGCGGCAGCAGTCACTGCCTCCACAATGGACTCGTACCCGGTGCAGCGGCAAAGATTGCCGGACAGCGCCCGGCGGATCTCCTCTTCCGTAGGATGGGGATTTTTCAGCAGGAGCGCCTTGGCACTCATCAGCATTCCCGGTGTGCAGAAGCCGCACTGTACCGCGTGGTGATCCAGAAAGGCCTGCTGCAAGGCTGACAGCTCCCCATCCTGTGACAGCCCTTCTACCGTGTATACCGTGCGTCCCGGCAGCTGTCCCACCAGATACAGGCAGGCATTCACCGGTTCTTTGTCTACAATCACGGTGCAGGCGCCGCACTCCCCTACACCGCAGCTTTTCTTGGTTCCCGTCAGATGCAGCCGCTCCCGCAGCAGATCCAGCAGCGTCAGATCCGGCTCCACATCCACTTGAACAGGCTGGTCATTCAGGACGAATTGAAGATTCATACTCATTCTCTCCTCATAGCATTCTCTAAAAGCCGCACCGTAAAGTCTGCCGACACCGGCAATTTGTATTGACTGGAATTCCTTATGCCGGTTTTGTCCAGAATCTCTTCCGAGACCGCGCCGCCTGCCTGACGAAACAGTTCCGTTCCCGGCGTATTCCCTTCCAGCAGAGCCTCCGCCGTCCGAAACCGCTGAGGGCTTCGAGTGGCGGCTCCAATGCACAGCCGCACATTCTTCATTCTGCCGTCTGCCAGTTCAAAAGCCGCAGCACCGTTCATCCGGGAAATGGCCAGCGCATTTCTACGGCCGATCTTTTCAAACGCCCAGCAGGTATCCGTTTGGAACGCCGGTACTTCAAAGCCAAGGATCAGCTCGCCTGCCTCCAGTGCGCAGCGGCCTGCGTCCAGAACCAACTCCAGGATCTCCGCTTTCCGGATGCCGGATCTGCTGCTGATCACCGCCTTTCCCTCCACAGCGGTCAGCGCGGGGATCAAATCCGCCGCCGGACTGGCGTTGGCTACATTGCCGCCCAGTGTAGCGCGGCTGCGGATCTGAGGAGAACCGACTGAAGCCGCCGCAGCAGCCAGCAGGGGGCAGGCTGCCCTGATCACCGGATCATGTTCCAGCGTTCCGCAGGTCACTGCCGCACCCACAAATACAGTCCGGCCTCCGCGGATCTCCCGCAGCTCCGGCACTCTGGTCACATCCAGATAGCCTTCCGGCATCAGTTTGCCTGCCCGACGGTGAACCACCACATCGGTGCCGCCAGCCAAAATGGTATATGCCGGACGTTCCGCGAAGAGGGATAAAGCCTCTTCCAGACTGGCAGGCTGTAAGAATTCCATCACGTCTCCTCCTTTTTCATGGCAGAGCGCACCCGCTCCAGAGAGAATGGCAGAGTCCGCAGCCGTATCCCGGCGGCACGGGCTATGGCATTGGCCACTGCCGGCGCCACCAGCGCTGTGGATGCCTCGCCTACACCGTGAACCCCCAGAGGATTCTCTGCCGCTATCTCCTCCAGCGGTACCGCCTGAATGCGGTGAAAATCCAACGCGGTTGGCAGCAGGTATGTGTCAAAGTTTCTGTTTTTCAATACGCCGTCCCGGCTCTCCAGGGCTTCCGTCAGGGTGTATCCCATTGCCATCGCAACGCCCCCGGCGATCTGGCCGCAAGCTTCGGGATAGTTGACGATCCGTCCGATATCATGCAGGCACAGCAGGTTCAGAACTTCCACCTTGCCGGTAACGGGGTCGATTTCCACCTCCGCACCGGCGGCGCCATAGCTGAAAGCATAATAGGTCTTGCCCTGTCCTCGCTGAAAATCCCAGTTGGTTCGGGGGGCTACCCACTGCCCGGCAGCGTCGGTGCGGATACCTCTGCTCATACACGTTTTCACAGCTTCGGAGAAGGTCATCAGCCGGGTACCGTCAGTACGGGTCAGCCAACCATCCTGAAAGATCACTTTCTCCTCATCCACAGCGCTGCTGAGGATTGCGTGCAGGTTTTCCGCCGCGATCCGAACGGCATTGCCGCCGGAAATGGTTCCCCGTGAACCGGCGGTCGCGCCGCTGTCCGGCACAAAGGCGGTGTCCACAGGGCAAACCTGCACCTGTGTCAGCGGAAGGCCCAGCACATCCGCGCAGACCTTGGCCATGGCGGTGTGCGTTCCCTGTCCCACCTCGCTGATGCTGGTATAGATGCCTACGCTGCCGTCAGCGAAAGCCCGCACATCGGTTCCAGCCACATCGGCATCCCGTGCGGCAGCGCCGTAGGACTCGCCGCGGTGAAGGCAGGCGATACCTCTGGCCCGAAGTTTTCCCTCTGCTGTAATTTTTGGTTCTTCCAGCGGGAAAATCTCCTCCAGCTTATCCAGACACCGGTCGATGCTGACATGGGTCAGAACCTGACCGGTAGCACCAATACTGCCCTCATGCACAATGTTTTTGCGCCGCAGCGTCAGGGGATCCATCCCCAGTTCCTGCGCCAGTTCATCCATCAGGGACTCGGAAGCAAAATCCACCTGCGGAGAGCCGAAGCCCCGCACCGCGTCGGAATAGACATTGTTTGTAAAGGCCGCCCGGATCCGGGTACTTACATTGGGGATCTCATAAGGGCCTGCCGCTTCGACTGCTGCCCGCCAGATCGTAGCCAGGCTGCGGGAGCGGTAGGCACCGGCATCCGCGATGCCTTCGATTTTCATCGCGGTAATTCGGCCGTCCCGCATAGCGCCTACCCGGTAGGTCAGCTGAAACGGATGCCGCTTGGAGCCTTCCATCAGGCACTCTTCCCGGCTCCATGTCATCTTGCAGGGCCGGCCGGTCCGCAGAGCCACCGTTGCCGCCCGCACCGCAACCACCACGATATCGATATCCTTACCGCCAAAGGAACCGCCGATGGCAGGCTGCACGATCCGCACCTGACTCTGGAGCAGGCCGCAGGCTGCGGCTACCCGCTCTTTAATATGGTAAGGAAATTTGCAGGGGCAGTAAACCGTAATGCCGCCATTTTCCGGCACCACAACCGCCACATCCGCTTCCAGAGCGGAATGTTGAACACGCTGAGTCCGATAGGTGCGCTCCAGAATGACATCCGCCTCCCGGAAGCCCTGATCCACATCGCCCTTGGCAACCTGATGCTGGCAGGCCACGTTGTCTGCCAGACCGTCGGCCTGATAGAGTACCACCGGCGGCTGTTCCGACAGAGCCTCCGCCGGGTCAAACACACCGGGCAAAGGCCGGTAATCCACCTGTACCAGAGCTGCCCCCTGATCTGCGGCAGCCTGCGTCTCCGCCGCTACCACTGCCACGCCGTCACCGGCAGAATTGACGATATTCATTGCCAGCATGGGCTTATCCTGAGGCCCCTGATTGACTCCTAAAATATCCGCTGCGGTATAGACGCCTGCCACACCGGGTACCGTCAAAGCGCGGCTGCCGTCAATTTTCAGGATCTCCGCCCGCGGATGAGGGCAATGGACTGTTCTGGCATACAGCATTCCGGGGAACGTCAGATCATCCGCATAGTGAGCCTGACCTGTTACCTTCTCCCGGACGTCCGCCCGCACAAAGCCTTTCCGATCCATCTTCACACCTCCATCTCCGTCAGGGAAAAGAAGTCGTAGAACAGCTGCAAGCCGCCGGTATGGAGGAACAGCAGACCGCCGGGGCCTTCGTACTCCCGTCTGGCTGCCAGGCCGCACAGGCCATACAGCGCCTTGCCTGAGTATACCGGGTCTGTCAGAATGCCTTCGGAAACGGCCAGCGCTTTCATCCAGACCGCCTGCTGCCGGGACGGTTTGCCATAACCTTGACCAGCATAGCCGTCTATGCAGCGAACCGCCCTCTCAGGAATCGGCTCCGTTCCCAGAAAGTCCGTCAGCTCCCGGCACTGCTTTCGAACGGAGGCCTCCATGTCCGCTTCGTTCTTGCCCGTTACGCCAATGCCCACCACCGGCACTTGACATCCCATCAGCCGCAGGCCCACAGTCAGTCCGGCCTGTGTGCCGCCGATGCCGCAGGGGCAGACCACCGCTTCCGGCAGATCCTCCCCCCACTGCTCTATCAGTTCCGCGGCGCAGCGGACATAGCCCACTGCTCCCAGCGGGCCTGAGCCGCCGCGTGAAAGGAACCACGGCCTGCCGCCGTTGGAACGGACCTCTTCCGCCATTCGGATAGCTTTGGGCATGGCCTCTACCGGGCTGGACGGCAGACTCGTCTCTACGGATACCTCTTCCGGACCGCAGAACTCTATCATCGTGTGGTTGGAGGCCGTCTCATAGCGGTAGCGCGTATCGCCCCAGGACTCCATAATCACCCGGCAGGCCATTCCCTCTCTGGCAGCCAGCAGCACCGTCATGCTGTTGTGGCAGCACTGGTTAGTGCTGGCGGTAATGATCGTATCCGCCCCGGCCCGAACGGCCTCCTCCATTAAATAATCCAGCTTACGGATCTTGTTGCCCCCCAGAGGCAGCAGATCGTCTCGCTTGATCCGGACGCGGACTCCCGCCTTCTCCGAAAATCGAACCAGCTCCTCCAGCGGCGTAGGTTGGGAAACATATCCCCTTTTAGGGATCTCTTGCCATATCTTCATGGAAAGCCTCCTCTGCTTGTCATGTTTGTCATGACAAAAATATACCACAGTTTCGCCGCCCTTGCAATCCGCTATATCTCACAACTTTTCTTTCCTGTTTTAGCCGAAACATCCAAAATAACAATCACTTCAATTTGGCATTATTCTCTAACAAGAACAACCGAAAAGTGTGCAAATAACCAAAACTGTTTTAAGGGCTTGACTTTTCAGCAAAAACTGGTACGCTAAATATGAAATAGCGCTAATAATTGATAATCGATTATGTGGAGGTGGAGCCATTACGAGGGATCAATACGGACGGACAATCGATTATCTGCGCCTGTCGGTGACAGATTTATGCAACTACCGCTGTCGGTACTGTATGCCGGCGGAGGGCGTGGAAAAGGGAGCGCACGGCTCTATCCTCACGGTAGAGGAGCTTGTGGAGATCGGGGCTGCGGCGATCCGACTGGGCGTCCGGAAGATCCGTCTGACCGGCGGGGAGCCGCTGGTGCGGCGGGGAATTCTGGATATCTGCCGGGGGCTGCGGGCCATCCCGGAGCTGAAGGAGCTGTGCCTGACCACCAACGGCAGCCTCCTGCCGGAGCTGGCGCAGCCCCTGCGGGAAGCCGGAGTGGACCGGCTGAACATCAGTCTGGATACCCTGCAGACGGAGCGATTCCGGGAAATCACCCGCCGGGGAGATCTGGAGGACGCTTTTGCGGGCATCCGGGCAGCGGAGGACGCCGGATTTCAGAATCTGAAGCTGGACACTGTGCTGATGGGCGGCGTCAACGATGATGAAATCGGGGATTTTCTGGCGCTGACCATGGAGCATCCATGGGAAGTCCGCTTCATTGAGCTGATGCCCATGGGGCCATGCGTGGCATGGCCGAAGGAGCGGTTTCTGCCGGTAACGGAAGTCCTGCGGCGGTTCCCTCAGCTGGAGGAGATCGAACCCAACGGCGTGGCCCGGCGGTACCATCTGCCGGGAGCCATGGGGACTGTGGGGCTGATCGCCCCTGTGAGCCACGAGTTCTGCGGAGAATGCCGCCGCATCCGGGTGACGGCAGATGGCAGGCTGAAAGGCTGCCTCCACAGCCGGGAGGAAATCTCCCTCCGGGGACTTCACGGCAGGGAATTGGAGGACGCCATCCTCCGGGGCATCCTGCAAAAGCCCAAGGGGCACCACCTGACAGAGCATGCCAGCGATACGCCCCGGACCATGAACCAGATCGGAGGGTAAACATGGGAGAACTGACCCATTTCAATGAACAGGGCCGCGCCCGGATGGTAGATGTAACGGAAAAGGCCGTCACCCACCGGCGGGCCGTAGCTGTGGGAGAAATCCACGTTTCTCCGGAGACCATGACCCACATCAAAAACGGCACCATGAAAAAGGGTGATGTGCTGGCGGTGGCGCAGGTGGCGGGGATTCAGGCCGCCAAGCACAACTGGGAGCTGATCCCCATGTGCCACCCCCTGCCCCTGACGGGCATCGACCTTTCCTTTCACCTGTCCGACGACCCGTGCATGGTGGAGATTCGGGCAGCCGTTACCTGCACCGGCGTTACCGGGGTGGAGATGGAGGCCCTGACCGCCGTTTCTGTGGCGGCCCTCACCGTTTACGATATGTGCAAGGCGGTGCAGAAGGATATGGAGATCACCAACATCCGCCTGCTGGAAAAATCCGGCGGCAAAAGCGGCAACTATCAAAGGGAGGCATGACCATGGCAAAGGTCGTATCCGTCAATATCAGCGAGAAAAAGGGAACGCTGAAAAAGCCCGTTCCGGAAATTGAATTGAAACTGCGCCACGGCATCGTGGGGGACGCCCACGCCGGGGACTGGCACCGGCAGATCAGCCTGCTGGCGGAGGAAAGCATCGACACCATGCGCCCCCGCTCCCCCATCGCTCTGGATCCCGGCGTGTTCGCGGAAAATATCAACACCGTGGGCATCGACCTCAAGCACCTGCCGGTGGGGACCCGCCTGCGGATCGGTGAGACGGAGGTAGAGGTGACGCAGATCGGCAAGGAGTGCCACAACGACTGCGCCATCAAAAAGACGGTGGGCAAATGCGTCATGCCCACCGAGGGCATTTTTGCCATTGTTGTAAAGGAAGGCACCGTCCGTGCCGGAGATGAGATCGAGGTGCTGAAATGAAGCTGATCCGAACAGAGGAGGCCGTGGGCCACGTGCTGTGCCACGATATGACCCAGATCATCAAGGATCAATATAAGGACGCCCGGTTCCGCAAGGGCCACATCGTCACGGAGGAGGATATCCCCGTGCTGCTCTCCATGGGCAAGGAGCATCTCTACGTCTGGGAAATGAACGAGAACATGGTTCATGAGAATGATGCGGCGGAGCGGCTGTTGGCTCTCTGCGGACAGGAAAACATGACCCGCAGCGAGGTAAAAGAGGGCAAAATTGAGCTGAAGGCCGCCTGCGACGGCCTGTTCCGGGTGGACAGCCGCCGGCTGGTGGCAGTCAATTCGCTGGAGGAGATCATGATCGCCACCCGTCACGGCAATACCGCCGTGAAAAAGGGCGACAAACTGGCGGGGATGCGGGTGATCCCCCTCGTCATTGAAGAGGGAAAGCTGAAAGCCGCCAAAGCGGCCGCCGGAGAGGAACCGCTGCTGGAGCTGCTGCCCTATGTGAAGAAAACCGCCGCTATCGTGGCCACCGGCAGCGAGGTGAAGAAGGGACTGATTCAGGACACCTTCACCCCGGTGGTGCGTGACAAGCTGGCGGCCTACGGCATCGAAACCATCTTCATCACATATTCCGGCGACGGCGTAGAAAATGTGGCCAACGCCATCGGCGAAGCCCGGAACACCGGTGCGGACATGATCCTCTGCACTGGGGGCATGAGCGTGGACCCGGACGACAATACCCCTGGCGGTATTAAGCAGAGCGGCGCAAGGATCGTGACCTACGGCGCCCCGGTGCTGCCCGGTGCCATGTTCCTGCTGGGGTATTTCGAGGACGGGACGCCCATTATGGGGCTGCCCGGCTGTGTGATGTATGCCGGGGCCACCATTTTCGACCTGGCGCTCCCCCGGATCGCCGCAGGCGTGGAGCTGACCCGCAGAGACTTCGCCGTGATGGGCGAGGGCGGGCTGTGCCTTGGCTGCAAGCCCTGTCACTGGCCCAACTGCCCCTTCGGAAAATAAAAGCGAGAGCGCCCAAGTGCGCTCCTGCTTTTCAGAACCGTTCATCTCAATTAAGTATCACGCGTTACTCTGTAAAGTCGAGATAGATTTTTCATCGAATCAGGAAGGAAGAACCAACATGAAAAAGTGTTTGTCTCTGCTGCTGGCCCTGTGCCTGACCTTGTCCCTCACCGCCTGCGGTGGTAAAACCGACACCAGTGCCGACGCCGCTGACGGTTCTCAGACGCAGGACAGCGCCCCTGCGGAAGCCCCTGCCGGTGAGCCGGTGGAGCTGATCGTGTTCGCCGCCGCCTCCATGACGGAGACCATGAACCAGCTCAAGGAAATGTACGAGCAGAATAATCCCAACGTGACCGTTACCTATAACTTCGATTCCTCCGGCACCCTGCTCAAGCAGATCAAGGAGGGTGCGGACTGCGACCTGTTCATCTCCGCCGCTCCCAAGCAGATGAACGCCATGGGCGGCAGCCTGAAGGACGATGCAGAGAAGAATCCCGACAGGCTGGATCTCATCGTCACCGACAGCCGCATCAACCTGCTGGAAAACAAGGTGACGCTCACCGTTCCCGAAGGCAATCCCAAGGGCATTGAAAGCTTTGACCAGCTTGCCGAGCTGCTGAAGAACGGTGATGTGATGCTGGCCATCGGCAACAGCGACGTGCCTGTGGGCCAGTATACCCTGAAGATCTTCAACTATTACGGCATCGACGAGACCGCCGTCGCGAACAAGCTGACCTATGGCAACAACGTGAAGGAAGTCACCTCTCAGGTCAGCGAGGGCGCTGTTGACTGCGGCATCATCTACGCCACCGACGCCCACTCTGCCGGTCTGACGGTGGTGGACAGCGCCACTGCCGAAATGTGCGGTCAGGTCATCTACCCCGCCGCCGTGCTCAAGGGGGACAAGGAGGACGCCGCCCAGGACTTCCTGGCCTATCTCCAGACCGACGCGGCCATGACCGTGTTTGAGTCCGTGGGCTTCTCCGCCGCTTGACCGAGAACTATTTCTGAAAAGGCCGACGATAAATCGCTTGCCCGCCGCTGATACGGCGGCGGGCCGTCGGTCCTCCATCCCTTCCCCCTCAGGAGGTAACTTATGGACCTGTTTCCCCTATGGAACTCGCTGCGGATCGCGGCTATTTCCACGGTGATCGTCTTTTTCGCCGGGATCTTCGCGGCGTATTACATCGCCCGCCTGCCCCGGCTGGTGAAGGGGCTGCTGGATGTGGTGCTGACGCTGCCGCTGGTGCTGCCGCCTACGGTGATCGGCTACCTGCTGCTGCGGGTGCTGGGGCCGAAGCGGATCCTCGGTGCATGGCTGCTGGAGCAGTTCGGCGTGAAAGTGGTCATGACGTGGTGGTCCGCCATCTTTGCCACCGCCGTGGTGATCTTCCCGTTGATGTACCGCACGGCGCGGGGGGCTTTTGAAGCCTTCGACGAAACGCTGGCCTATTCCGGCCAGACGCTGGGACTTCCCAACAGCTGGATCTTCTGGCGGGTGCGGATGCCCTGCTGCCGTCAGGGTATTCTGGCGGGGACGGTGCTGGCCTTTGCGCGGGCCTTGGGCGAGTACGGCGCCACCAGCATGATCGCCGGGTACACGCCGGGAAAGACCGCCACCATTTCCACCACGGTCTACCAGCTCTGGCAGACCAATAACGATGGGCTGGCTATGAAATGGGTGGTGGTGAATCTGGCAATCTCCGCCGTGGTGCTGCTGACGGTGAATATGCTGGAACGCCGGGACTTTCTGGTGTCCGGCGGAAAAAGGAGGGGGACGGCGTGAGCCTGTTTGTGGAGATTGAAAAGCAGCTGGGCAGCTTCCATCTGGACGTCCGCTTTCAGGCGGAGAGGGAAACGCTGGCCCTGCTGGGGGCCTCCGGCTGCGGCAAAAGCATGACCCTCAAATGTATCGCGGGCATCATGACCCCGGACCGGGGGCGGATCGTGCTGAACGGCCGGGTGCTGTTTGACAGCGAAAAGGGGATCAACCTGCCGCCACAGCAGCGGCGGGTGGGGTACTTATTCCAGAATTACGCCCTGTTCCCCAATATGACGGTGGAGAAGAACATCCTCTGCGGTATCCGGGCAGGCAGCAAGGGGGAAAAGGCCGCCGCGCTGGCGGACGCCGTCCGCCGCTTCCGGCTGGAGGGGCTGGAGCATCACTATCCCGCCCAGCTTTCCGGCGGACAGCAGCAGCGGGTGGCACTGGCCCGCATCCTCTGCACCCGGCCGGAGGCCATTTTGCTGGACGAACCGTTTTCCGCCCTGGACAGCTTTCTGAAATGGAAGTTGGAGTTGGAGCTTTCCGACCTGCTGGCGGATTTTCACGGCCCGATCCTGTGGGTGTCCCACGACCGGGGCGAAGTATTTCGGAACTGCAAAAAGGTCTGCGTCATGGAGCAGGGGCAGTCTCAGGGGATGTTTTCCCTGCGGCAGCTGTTCCATGAGCCGGAGACGGAAGCCGCCGCCCGGCTTTCCGGGTGCAAGAACATTGTGGAGGCCGTTCCGGCAGGAAATGCGGTGACGCTGCCCCAGTGGGGACTGACGCTGGACTGCGGGAAAGCGGTGCCGGCGGACGTCCGCTGGGCAGGCATCCGCGCCCACCATGTGACGGCGGCGCCGGAGGGGACGGAGGGGGCTTTCCTCTGCGCCGTGGAGCGGGTGATTCAGGATGTGTTCACCACCATCGTCCTGCTGCGGCCGGAACACGCCGCCCCGGATGCTCCACCTTTGCGGATGGAGCTGGAACGGGAGGACTGGTATGCGCTGAACCGGCCGGACCGGCTCTGGATCGCCGTCCAGCCGCGGGACATTTTGCTGCTGAAGTAAGAAAAGCCGCCCTTGCATCCCGGCAGTCAGTGTCCAACTGTCCCCGGCATCCCGGAAACCGGGAGCCGTGTCTTTGAACTGACAATACGCCGTATCGCATTACCTGGGTGCAAGCATCCGAAAGAGGGCGCTTCTCATCAAGTTCTCCGCTTCCCTCAAGGCGGCAAAAATTTAAAAACAGTCCTGCCTGCTTGCTCATAGGCTGAAAACAGCGCTATTCGGTATTTTCCCGATCGTGCAAGGCTGACAGATTGATAGAATCCATTTTCAATACAGGAGGCATTTCATGCACACAGAGTTTCAGAAAATATTGGATCAGGTGCAGGCAAAAGCACCCGCAGCGCGTACCTTTGAGGCAGAGGGAACCACATATATACGCAATTTTCGTCCCAGCGAGCGGCTGATCCTATTGGGCTGCGGCCATATTGCCCAGCCGGTCTGCCGGTACGCCGCTGATTTGGGCTTTTCCGTCACGGTAGCAGATGATCGCCCTTCTTTTGCCAACCACACACGCTTTCCAGAGGCAGAGCAGGTCATTTGCGATTCTTTTCCCAATGCGATCCGCCAAATACAGGTGAACGAGTGGGACTATGTGGCAGTGATCACCAGAGGCCACCGTTATGATGCGGATTGTCTGCGGGAGATCCTTCCCGGTACATTTCCAAGATACCTTGGTATGATCGGTTCCCGCCGCAGAGTGATTGGGCTGCTGAATCTGTTGGAAGAAGAAGGCTTTTCCAGAGAAGCACTGGACAAGATCCACACCCCTATCGGTGTAGATATCGGTGCATTGACCGTCAAGGAAATTGCCGTTTCTATTGTAGCGGAACTGATTCAGTGCCGCCGTCAGTCAACGGAGCGCCGCTCCAGAAGCACGACGCTGACTGCCGAGGATATTGATCTCCCCCTGCTGCAATTTCTGGCGGAGGACCCTGCCCCTAAAGCTCTGCTGACCGTTATCGAGACACAAGGCTCCACGCCTGTGAAATCCGGCGCCATGATGGCTGTCGATCAGGCACTCCGCATGGCAGGAACTATCGGCGGCGGCTGTAGTGAAAATGCGGTACTTATGGATGCGTACCGCATCATTGGCACGGGCGCAAAGCGCTGCGTGACCATCGACATGAGCAATGACGTTGCTGAAGAAGAGGGCATGGTGTGCGGCGGACAGATGAAGGTCATGATTGAGGACATTCCCGAAAAAGGGTGATTTACCCTCCACGCTCGAATATCCACATTCGCTTTTCGTCGCCACTCTTCCCCTTTTCCATATCACAGCCATCGCCTGTCTGGCGTTTTCCTTTCTATATGGCAGCACCCTCTGATGCGGATATTATCCTGCATCAGAGGGTGTTTTCATACGTTCTTGCTGTTCTGATTCAAATCTCAGGCAAAACCTTTTCAGACTTCGGGAAGCTTCCAGTTGAAATACTTCCAATAAGGTTCAGATGCCCGCGCCTTGAAATCGGCGATGGACTCTGCATCCCACTTGTAAATTCCCATACCGTCTTTCTGTCCCCGGCTGTGGCTGGCCACCCGGTCGTTAACAGAGTCAAACGCCGTCTTTCGGTCACACAGGGACGGGAACAGGTAATTTTCGATATTCTGAACCATATCCAACCCTGCCGCATCCTGATGCTCGAACAGGCCCACAGAGGTATAGCGCGGCATAAAACTGTACATCAGCGCCTTGTCAATATCCCTCGGATCGGCGAGACCTTCTTCTACCATATAAAGCGCCTCACGCAGCAGTGCGTGCTGCAAACGGTTGGCAATAAAACCCGGCGCACTTTTCTTCATGACGCAAACCTTCCGGCCGCAGTCCTCCAGCACATCATAGGCAACCTGCGCGGCTTCTTCGCTGGTACAGGGGCTTTTCACCATTTCCACAAAAGGCACCAGATGCGGCGGATTGAATGGGTGGGTCACAACGATCTTATTGGCGCAGTCCAAACCCGCGCACAGATCCTCCGGCGCCATGGCAGAACTGGTAGAGGCGATCACTTTGCATACAGGGCAGCTCTCCTGAATGTGCATATACACATCATGCTTTACCTTCTGATCCTCCACCACACTCTCAAAGAATACCGTGCAGGCGGCCAGATCCCGGTAGTCCAAAGTGAAATGCAGATTTTCTGCACAGCGGGCCATCTGCGTCTCTGACACCAGACCGCGCTCCTGCAAAACACTGTACATCTCGTTGTAGCTGTTCCGCCCCCGAAGGACAGAAGCCTCTTTCGTTGCCAGAACCGTCGTGTCATATCCGTTACCCGTGAACAGCACTGCCAGACTCATGCCCATCATGCCTGTTCCGATAATTGCAATCTTCTCGTCTTTCATGCAGAATTGCTCCTTTCAGATGCTTTCTGCCGCAGGCTTCTCCCCCTGATTTTCCTCCATCATTTTCAGCAGATCATTCAGATGGGCGTCAATTGCAGCCCGCAGCTGCTCCAGATCCTTGGATCGGAGCGCCTCAAAAATTCTTCTGTGCCGGCTTGCCAACTCCGGCAGATCCCGGCCTGTCAGGGAAGTTCCAACGTGCAGCCACGATCTGATATTGCACTGTTCCCACAGCCTGCTCAGCAAATCGTTGCTGGCTGCCGCCACAATCTGGTCATGGAAGCGGGCATCACATTTGATGTACTCGGACAGATCATGATCCCGTGCAGCCTCCTCCATGGAGAACATCGTCATGGCCAATTCCTGATACTGCTCCTTATTCATCCGTTGGGCAGCACATTCCGCGCCCAGCCGTTCCAGTGCGGCGCGAACCTCATAGAACTGCCGGATCTCTTTCACGGTGACCTGTTTGACATAGGTCCCCGAAAAAGGCTTCTGTTCTACCAGGCCACTGAATTCCAGTTCCCGCAGCGCCTCCCGGACCGGAGCCTGAGAGACCCCCAATTCCTGAGCCAGCCGGGACTCCACAATCCGATCTCCCGGCTTCAATTCCCCGGTCAGAATGGTCTCCTTGATATATTGACTCACTTCCTCATGGAGCAGTAACCGTCTTTGCAACTTCTTCCCTTGTTCCACGTTTCTTCGCCCTTTTCTTTGATGTCTATATGCAGATCCCGAACACTGTTCAGGATCCTCTGTGCAATTACCTTTCGGTGCAGGATCGCCCGCAGGATCTCCGGCTTATCCCGAAACCGTTCCTCAGCCGGCTGAAATCGCCGATCAACACCTACATATTGATCCTCGATAACCAGTTTGTCCGCAAGATACAGCAGAGCGTGTTCGCTGATGCCCTCGCTCATCGCATCCGGGAGATCCATATGTACACGGACAACGGATGCAAGATACCTGTATCCCCTGCGCTCCAATTCTTCTGCAAGGACAGCAGGATGATCCTGCCGGTTTCTGGCTGCGTCATGGATTCTGGCCGCAGTAAAAAGCATCTCCCGGTTGATCCCTGAAAGGCCATCCGCCAGCTTTACAGCAACGCGGCACACGGCCTCGCAGTGTGCCTGTGTGCGTTCACTGGTTCCAAAAAATTGAAGCAGTTCCTGACACTCCCCTTCTGTAGGGACACTCTCTGCCCGGAAATCCAGTAGCTTCTGATAATCTTCAGGATTGTCAATATCCAGCAGACATCCCAAATCCTCAGTCTCAATCGTCTGGGTATCCAACCGCTCCAACGCACCTTTTAAGCCCTGAGTACCGTCGTGGAGGAGAACGGTTTCCACGCCGCTCCGCCGCAGCAGCAACGGATGCCCATTTTTACCATGGCAAACGGGGTAAACCGCCTGCGCAGGAATTGCGGAAAGCCGATTCAGCAATGTCGGGTCGATCTGAGGAAGGTCAGCCGGAAGCAGGAATATCTCGTCGCCTCTGGCTGCCGCGAGGCCCAAGCAGACCGAATCAAACATCTGGGATTTGGCATAGTCCCGGTTATGGACAAACCGAACCCGGCTGTCCCGGAAAATCCGCTCCACTTCCGTGGCTAAAAATCCCGTCACCAGTATGATCTCTTCCGCGCCGCCCTCCAGCATACGGGAAACCGTATGCTGGATGACCGTAGTCCCGCCGAACGGAAGCAGCGGTTTAAAATCCATCATGCGGCTGGACAAACCTGCCGCCAAAATCACAGCACTTTTCATTTTGCTATTTTGGGTCATTTTATCACAAAATCCATATAGTTGCAACGTTGCGGCTGGAATTCTACCAAATAATCCCAGTTTCGTCCGATTCAGGCTCCGCCTTCCCCTTTTCTCTTTTTGATGGCAGACACCGCTTTGGAAAATGCCTCTGCCGTGCAGTCCTCTGCGACCAGTATCTTTGTGTCAGCAGGAATGGAATGGACTTCCAGCAGCTGCTGATCCTCAAAAACCAACCGCCCCGTCAGGGTACAAAAGTGCTCCAGCGTCCGCTGATCCGGCGGATCTGTCTGTGTCACCTCCAGCACTGCGGTGCTGATACCGCAGACGCCGCAGCGTCTGGCAGCTTTGACCGCCTCTGCCGTGTGCGACGGGCGCACTATCAGGGCTACATCCACGCCCTTGTTGGCAACACGGGTAGTTCCGAAAAATGGCAAATCCTTCAGCATATAGACTCCTGTTTGAAATGCGGGTATCCGCCGCCACTCAGGCGGCGGATACCCCGTTGCTTATTTCTTATGCGTGAGATAATGATAGCACTTGATAACGTTGGTACGCTGGACATACCCCATCGTCTCCTCCTGACCAATATCCATGGGGAATCGGTCGGCAAAGCTGATGTTGGCGATGCACTCGTCCAGATCCCAGCCTTTTTCAACGCCCTTGGCCACAGCGGCGATCCACTCATAGATGAAAGCGCGCTGCTTGGGGATGTAATCCTTCGTGACCACGGGGCCGTGGCCGGGAACAATGTAATCCACATCTTCCAACGTTTCCAGGAAATCCAGGCTTTTCAGCAGAGCGTCAATGTCGGCGGAATGCAGCCAGGTCTGGCAGCCGGAAAAGATGGTATCACCCACAAAAGCAACCCGCTCCTTCGGCACATGGACGCAGGACTGGGCGTCAGAATGTCCCGGAGTGTAATACAGGAAGAAATCCGTGTCGCCCACTTTCAGGGTCATGCGGTCGCTGTAAGTAATCTGGGGATAGTTGACGATATAATCTTCCTTGGAGGGCATCAGCGGCAGCGCCGCGGGATCCTGCCGCTCCAGCACATCCACGCTGTATTCGTAGCAGGGCTTGTCGTCTGCCACAGTCCAGAAGATGTTCTTCAGGTTTTCATGGCCTACTACCAAAGACTCCCCGGCAAACCAGTGGTTACCAAAGATATGGTCAATGTGCGCCTCCGTATTGATCAGGTATCTGATCGGGCCGCGCTTTTTTGCAAACTCCCGCATTTCCAAAAGAGTTGACAGCCACTGAGCGGTATCAATGAACACAGAACCCTCAGAGGTAAACACGATGCTGGGGTTGCAGCCGCGGATCTTCGTCTCGGTATAGACGTTGGGGGTGATCATTTCCATAGAAAAACCTCTCATTTCCTTTCGTCGTATAATGGGTCACTTGTTCTGGGCGCGTTTGAGAGCCTCCTCCAGTGTGTGACGAGTCCAGACACGCACCATTTCCATACGGTACTCACGGCTGGCGCGCTGATCGCTGATGGGAGAACACTCCGTGGCAGCCAGTTCGGCGGCTTCCCGGATCAAGTCGTCCGTCAGCTTCTTGCCTGTAATGAGCGCCTCGGTCTTGGCAGCACGAATGGGAGTAGGAGCTACAGCGCCCAGCGAGACGCGGGCCTTGGCCACCGTACCGTCATCAGACAGTGTCAGCAGAGCGCCAGTACCCACAATGGCAATATCAGAGTCGCCGCGGATGGCAAACTTGGTATAAGCAGCGCCGGTGTGCGGAGCGGGCTTTGGCACTTCAAAGCGGAGCAGAAGCTCACCCTGCTTCAAAGTGTTCTTGCCGGGGCCTGCGAACAATTCCAGAATAGGGATCTCACGAACGCCTTCGGCAGAAGCAATCACCGCCAAGGCATCGTTGAGGATCAGGCCATGGATGGCATCGGCGCTGGGGTTGGCATTGCAGGCATTGCCGCCGATGGTGGCAATATTGCGAACCTGCAAAGAAGAAACATGGCCGCAGGCTTCCTTGATCACCAGATAATCTTCATCCAGCTGGCTGTCCAGAGAGATCTTCCGCAGATTCGCCAGAGTCCCCAAAGTCAGGCCCTTGTCAGAGACGGTGATCTCATCAATACCGGGAATATCCATCATACCGATCACGGCAACGGGCTTCAGAATTCCCATCTTCAGACGGGGGACCAGATCCGTTCCGCCAGCCAGGACCTTCGCATCAGCGCCATATTCCTTCAGGAGCGCGCAGCATTCTTCAGCGCTGCTGGGCTGAAAATACTTTTCAAATCTCATCGGTCAGACCTCCTGCCAGTTGATGAAGTCACCGTATTCGCCGTCGCGAACGGCTTCGATGGCTTCCACAATGCTCTTGTAGCCGGTGCAGCGGCACAGATTGCCATGAAGCCCCTCACGGATGTCATCTTCCGTGGCATTGGGGTTCTCGTCCAGAATGGACTTGGCGGTCATGATCATGCCGGGTGTGCAGTAGCCGCACTGCACGGCAAAATGGTCGATAAAGGACTGCTGCAGAGGATGCAGGCCCTTTTCGGTTTCCAACCCTTCGATCGTGGTGATGGAATGACCCACAGCCTGCACCACCAGCATGGTGCAGCTCTTTACGGCCTTGCCGTCCAGCAGAACCGTACAAACGCCGCAGTTGCTGTCATCGCAGCCCTGCTTGGTACCGGTGAGGTTCAGTTCCTGACGCAGAACTTCCACCAGAGTCATGGAAGGATGCGCGTAAACGACCCGGCGTTTCCCGTTGACGTTCAGTTCAAATTTCATCTTATCTTCGTACATTATTTCGCAGCCTCCTTTGCCTTCTTCTCCTTGATCAGCGCCAGAATCCGCTCCGCAGTCATGGGATAGCCCGTAACGCGGACACCAACGGCCTGATAAACGGCTTCTGCAATGGCGGGACCGACAGGAATGGTAATGGATTCGGCCATGCCCTTGGCGCCAAAGGGACCGTCAGGCAGTGCGTCAGGATTGATGAATGCGTGTACATCGTCGTTCTTGGGCATTTGCAGAATGCCAGGCAGACGATAATCACTGAAGTTGCAGTTGGCGATCTCGCCGTTTTCGTTGTAGAGGTGTTCTTCCATGGTGGAGAATCCAATTGCCATGTGAACGCCGCCGACGATCTGGCCTTCCACAAGCTTGGGGTTGATGGGATTGCCGGTATCTGCGGAAGAAGCCACCCGCAGGACCTTGATCTCACCAGTCTCCTCGTTGACAGCCACTTCCGCGGCAGCGGCGGAATACTGGAACCAGTTCCACACACGATCCGACAGGCCGTTCTTATCCCACTGGTGGATCGGGGCGGGGCAGTAAAGGCCATGGCCCTTGACGGGAGAGCCTTTTTGCAGGCCCCAGTTGCCCTGCGTGAACATTCCCACCGGCACGAACAGGGAGGGAATATCCACTTCCTGAACATAAGTACCCTTCAGAATTGCCTTTGTGCCTTCGATTTCCACCTTGGAGGGGTGCAGACCGAAGTGACGGGCTACTTCTTCCTTCAGCTTGGTAATGCAGTCGTTGCAGGCAGCCAGCACTGCGTTGCCCACGTTATAGGTAGTACGGGAAGACGCGGAGTAGTTATCATAAGGCGTGATTGCAGTGTCGCCCTTGGTAGTCTTGACAGCCGTAATGGGGACATGGAACTGGTCGGCAACGATCTGCGTCATGGCAGTGGTCGCGCCCATGCCGTTCTCATCGCAGGAGATGAACAGCTGGATGGTTCCGTCAGAGTTGTACCAGACCTCGGCTTCAGACCGTCCAAGGGGCGTATTCTGCTTGCCGCCTACGGCGCAGCCGCGGCCCTTTTTCCAGACGCCCATATCCTGAACGGGCTTTTCTTCTACGCCGATCTCATCGGCTACAGCCTGCAGGCACTTCTTCAGGCCGGTGGAGGTGATCAGCTCGCCATAGCAGTTGCGCTCACCATTGTCGATAATGTTTTTCATGCGGATCTCGACAGGACTCATACCCAGCTCGTCTGCCAGCTGGTTCATCAGGCACTCAATGCCGAACTCGGCTTCGGGGCAGCCCAGGCCGCGGTACTCAGCGGCAGGAACCGTGTTGGTAGAGACCGCATAGGTATCCATCCGCATATTGGAGGTCTTGCCCTTTTCAGCCCAGCGGTAGCAGGGAGCCGCGCCGGAAGAGGACAGACGGCCGGAGAAGAAGGTGTTGTTCAAAGCGGCGCCGATCTCTTCGCACAGATAGTAGTCGTTGGCGATAACGGTGCCGTCCTTTTTAGCGCCCAGCTTGACCTTGGTAATGCAGGGCCAGTTGGAAGGAGCAGAGCAGAACACTTCTTTTCGGGTAAAGGAGAAGCGGACGGTACGCTTGGTTTTCAGGCACATCAGCGCGGTGAGGATCTCAATGTAGGGATTCAGACGGGAACCAAAAGAACCGCCCATATAAGGCTGGATCACACGGACATAGGCTTCCTTCATGCCAAGGATCCGGCAGATGCCCTGCTTGATGACGCCATGGACGCCGGCGCCATTGGACCACATGGTGATCCCGCCATCGCTATCATAGCGGCAGATGGCGTTTGCGCGCTCCAGAGGGCTTGCCGTCTTCTTGCCCACCCAGAACTCGCCGCCAACGGTAATGTCCGCTTCCTTCATAGCGCTTTCCACATCGCCGGAGTTCATGTAGAACACACCTACGATGTTGGGGGAAACGCGGTTGGTCGCGCGGTCAGCCGGACGATCCTGGAAGCCCTGATCACGGGTTTCGTAATCCGGGTCGATAACCGCTACAGGATTGGGCTTGATGGCCTCATAGTAATCCAGAACGTGAGGCAGGACCTCATATTCCACATCAATAAGATCCACAGCCTGCTGCGCCAGTTCTTCCGTCTCAGCAGCAACCAGCGCCACCGTCTGGCCGGCCCAGAGGGCGCGGTCTGTAGCGAGCACGGCGGCTTTTGGATACTGATCCCAGTCGATACCGGGTTCTGCGCCGGTCAGAATGTACAGCACGCCCTCCAGCGCCTGCGCCTTGGACGTATCGATTTTCAGGATCTTTGCGTGTGCGTAGGGACTGCGCTTGGCTTTGATGTGAGCCATGTTGGGGAACTGATTGTCATAGTCGCTGGCATACAGTCCCTTACCGGTAACCTTGTCATAGGCGTCAATTCTCTTTTCGCCTTTTCCGATTAAGGATTCCATCTTGTTTCCTCCTATGATAAATTTTCGGATATGTTATCTCTTGCGTTTATTGCGGATGTACGCAGCCAACATGATCAGCAGGATCAGGCCATAGCCCAGCCATTTGCCGGCATCGCCCCAGCCCAGAGCTACGAACAGGTTGGTAAGACTTTGAAGCACCACGGCGCCCAGCACCACGCTGAGGTAGTTGCCCTCGCCGCCGTTGATTGAGATACCGCCCACTACCACAGCCACAATGGAGGGCATTACATAGTTTGAGGCCATGTCCTTGGATGCGTGTCCCAGATACCCCAGCAGAAGCAAACCGATCAGCGCTGCCAAAATGCCGCTGACAACAAAGGCCAGACAGCGGACGCGCTTGACATTCACACCGCTCAGGTAAGCTGTATTCTCATTGGCTCCCACGCCCAAAATCCGAACGCCAAGGCTGGTGCGTCGGAAAATCACGACCATGACGACCGTTACCAAAATCACGACGATCAGAATATTGGGGAAGATGCCGGTAAACTTGGCAGTAAGCCATTGCAGCGCCGGAGCGGCGTTGCCCTCAATGGCGACCTTGGAGACATACGCGTTGACGATGCCCTGCACAATGTTTGCCATTGCCATGGTCACGACCAGCGAGGGCAGATTCAGATATGCAGTCAGCAGGCCGTTGCACAGGCCAAAGAAAGCGCCGATGACCAGTGCGGTCAAAACAGAGGGCAGAATCCCGGCGTTGCTGCCATTCATCAGGTGACCGGCAACAATACCGGAAAGCGTGGCGATATAGCCCACGGACAGATCCAGTCCGCCGCCGCCCACGCAGATGACCAATTGCTGGCACAGGCCGAACAGCGCCACAAAAGCAGCCAGGCGGATTGTCAGGAACACCTGGGAAACCGAGAGGAACGTACCATGGGTACCCATCACAGCGCCGATGATGATCTCACCCAGAATGAATACCAGAATGCACATCAGCAAGGTGTTGAGTACCTTGTTATTTCTCTGGTAGAATTCCCGTACCGGGTGTTTTTCCAACTGAACAGGACGATTATCCACGAGAGGCTCCTCCTTTCAGCTGCGCCTTCCGCTGCTGGAATGCATAAATAGAAGACATGGCAATGGCAGCAATGATGATAATGCCGCTGACAAAGGTCTGGAACGCATTTGGAATATTGGCAAAATAGATAATCCGGCCAACCAGACTCATGATCAGAGCGCCGGCAATGGACATATACACGCTGCCCTTTCCGCCGGACATGGCCACACCGCCTACCACAGCAGAGGCCACGGCCTGCAATGTCAGGGAATCGCCAAGATTCGCATTGCCCGCGCCGTTCTGCCCGGCATAATAAACCGCCACGAAGAAGCAGAAGATGGCGTTGATCACATAAGAAATCGTTTGGATCTTGGCGGTATTGATACCGCTGTCGTAGGAGTTGTCATTATGGCTGCCGACAGCGTAAATGTAGCGGCCCGTCCGGGTACGCCGGACAATGGCCCAGATCACGCAAGCCAGAACCAACCACAGCAGCGCACTGGGAAGATACTGCCCGACGACTTCCAGACCAGGGATCTTTTTGAGGTCGTAAAACCCCCGGAACCATTCTACCACGCTGCCGCCGGGCGTCGGTGTGACGAACAGGGCGATGCCCAACCAGACATACGAGGTAGCATAAGTTGCAATCACGGCAGGAAGCCGCAGGTGTCCTATAGCAAACCCGTTTACCATGCCGATCAGAACCGCGCAGATCAGTCCGGCGACCAAAGCGTACAGGCCGGTGATGGGGCGCTCCGGATCCATGATCCGGGTCATAATGCACAGCAGCAGCGCCATAGTCGTGCCGCAGGACATATCCAGTCCGCCGGCAATAATCACCACAGCCTGTCCCATCGCCAGCAGGATCAGCGGCGTAAAGGAGTTGGTATAGCTGAGCATTGTACGCATGGTAAAGAAATTGTTCTGCAAGGAGGCAATGATTACAATCATTACCAGCAGGATCAAAATCGTAGAGGTTTCAGCGCGGGAGGAGAGGCTTTTGAGCAGATTCGGTTTTTTATCTTTCAAAACGTCTTCCCCCTTTACTGCACCCGCATGGAGCGGGCAACGATGTTGTCATCTGTAATTTCGGTACCTGTCAGCTGAGAAACAACCTCTCCCTCATACATGATCAGAAGGCGGTCGCAATAGCTGATCAACTCATCATTGTCACTGGCGTAAAGGATCACGCTCATGTTTTTGTCCCGAACCAGCTTCATAATGAAGTCGTACAGATCCTTCTTGGCTCCCACGTCCACGCCCTTGGCAGGGTCTGCCAGCAGCAGAACGTTGATGTCAAAGGGCAGCCATTTTCCTACCACGATTTTCTGCTGGTTGCCGCCGGAGAGAGTGTAGAGGTCCACATCAATATCCTTGGCGCGGACAGACAGGGCGCGGCAGATCTCCTCCGCCTCCTCCCGGTACTTCTTCTCCGGCGTAAAGAACGGCTGCTTCTTCAATCCCAGCTTGGGATAGATCATATTGTAATAAATAGAGTTGCGGGTGAAAAGTCCCTCTTTCTGCCGATCGCCGGGAACCAGAAGCATCCCGTTGCGAATGGCATTGGCCGGCTTATTGAGGCGGATTTTTTTGCCATGGATCTCAATATTGCCGGATACCTCAGGATAATTTCCAGCCAGAGCCAGCATCAGTTCGTTCTGACCCTGACCTGCAAGGCCTCCTATGCCCAGCACTTCGCCTTGCCGCAACTGGAAACTGATATTTCTCAGATATTTTCCATATGTCAGATTTTCAATGCTGAGGACGGGAACATCCTCAATCTCGTGATATTCTTTTGCGATGTGGATTCCTTCAGTATTGCCAGTGATCATCCGCACAATGGTCTCAGCGTCTTTTCCATCTTTGCTGAAATCCATGGAACCGACATTCTCGCCATTCCGAAAGACTACAATATCATCGCAAATTTCCATGACCTCCCACAAACGGTGGGAGGTAAAAATCATAGCCACGCCTTCTTTCGCCAGCTTACGCATATAGGCGAACAGGCTCCGAACTTCCTCCTGCTCCAGTGCGGCAGTAGGCTCATCAAAAATCAAAAGCTTGGGCTTCACAGAAATCGCCTTGGCAATCTCCGTGATCTGCTGTTCACCGGGATTCAAATCACAGACCCGGCGGTTTACGTTCAGGCTCGGCATTAACTCGCCAATAATCTCCTCCGCCAGCTTGACGGCGGAAGCATTGTTCAGGAAAATTCCTTTCTTCTCCTCTATGCCCAGCGCAATGTTCTGCCAGACGGTCAAATCAGGGATCAGACTCAGGTTCTGAAACACCATGGAGATGCCGTCCATTTTGGCTTCATGAGGATTCTTGTATGCGATCTCGCGACCTTCATACAAAATTGTGCCGCCGTCCTTTGCGTAGACACCGGTGATGATCTTGGAAATCGTGCTCTTTCCGGAACCATTGGTGCCAAGCAGACCGGTGATTCGACCGGACTCACAGGTCAGATTGCCATTGCTCAGAGCGACGACGCCGCCAAACAGCTTTTTGACGGATGTTGCTGTTAAAAGAGGCATGCGCGGTCTCCTTTCCGCCTACATTTCAAATGAGAAAGAGGGCGCGGTGAGCGGATCACCGCGCCCCCCTCCGTGTTTCAGTATGGTTTGCTTACTTGAAGAAAGCCTGAACTTCGTCCTCAGACCAGTACTCAGTCAGCAGATAGTCATCGCCCTGACCTTCCACCAGCGCCTTCATATCCTCGAAGTTCTCGTCGGTGAACCAGGACTTGATGTCATAGATGAACGCCCGACCGTACAGGCCGCCCAGAGCACCATCAGCGGGTTCCTTGCCTTCAGCCAGATTGACAGCGACCCGCAGGCCGGAGGCAACGATAGAGGGAGGATTGGGCTGAGAGCACATCTTCATCGTAGAACCCTTATCCAGCAGTTCCTGATACAGCTTTGCATTGGCAGTGCCGCACTCCACGAAAGCAGCCTTGGGTTCCTTGCCCAGATCCGTGAAAGCGCTCAGGCAGCCATAGCCCATGGAGTCCTGGGTGATAACGCCGTCGATCTGCTGGCCGGAGCCAAGGAGCTGGGAGGTGATATCCTTGGCCGTCTGGTTATCCCAGCCACCGGAGGTGCTGGAGATCAGCTTGATATTGGGATAGTCCTTCAGGACGTCTGCAGTAGCGCGGATACGCTCATTGTTGGCGGGATGACCCTCGCCGCCGTAGACCTGAATAACATTGCCTTCGCCGCCCAGAGCTTCGCAGATGTACTCAGCAACTTTATGGCCCCAGGTGTAGTGATCGATGGAAACGCAGTACACGCCTTCCACGTCCACTTCGCAGTCCGCAGCCACCACGGTCTTACCGGCAGCCACAGCCTCAGCCAGAACGCCGTTCAGATCGGTGGGGGAGTTGGGATTGACCACGATCACGTTGATCTCATCGTCATTGATAAAGTCGCGGATAATGTTGGCCTGCTCATTTGCATCCCAGTTGGTGGTGTTGTTGACGATCTTGTAGTCTTTGATGCGCCCTTCAGCCTTGTATTCCTCGGCGACCTTTGTAAAATCGTCGATGCCTTCCTGCCGGAAGGTGGTGCCGGCGGCGCCGGTGGAGAAACCAACAACCAAGTCGCTTCCTGCGTTATCGGTGCTGGGGGTCTGCTTCTCCTTCTGGCTGTCACTGGGGGTGCTGGTGTTGCCGCCATTGCCGCCGCAGCCTGTGGCCAGAGTCAGAAGCATCAGAGCGCTGAGTAAGAGAGCCGCTAACTTTTTCATGTTCTTTCCTCCATCTGATCTTGTTTCGTATTAGCGACCACGTTATCAATTCTTTATAATCAATAATCGATAATCGCCTTATGCACATTGTATCAAAGTCTGCTTGGAAATCAAGGCCTTTTTTTGTATTTCGATGGTGGCGGTTCAATTTTGGTGGAATGATTAAGGCGGTTGTCAAAATTTTGTCTAATATGCCATGGAAAATCAGAATTTCGAATTTTCACTATTCACCATCCCTTGACATTTGGACCACTGCCCCGTATGCTGGTAATATAAACCCAACTGTCAGGAGAAGAAATCAATATGAGCAATCCCACAACCAAGGAAGAAGCCGCCTATCAGGCAATCCGCAGCGCGATCATTGACGGAGAATTGAAGCCCGGTCAGTCCGTCACGATCCGGGATCTGGCAAGCAGATTTGATCTTGGCCGCACCCCAATTACTGACGCCATGAAGCATCTGGCGCTGGACGGCTGGCTGGAAACCACCACCGGCGTGGGTACGCGGGTGGCAAACCTGAATCTGGCAGACCGATTCTCCTATATGCAGGTGCGTGGTGCAATCGAAGCTCTGGCGGTTCGTCTCTGTGCCGAAAATGTCACACAGGAGGATCTTTTGGCGCTGGATCACTGTCTGGCTGTTGCTAAACTGGCTATTGACTCCGGCAATCTCGTTCGAGCCATCGAAGCAGACATCGATTTCCACCGTCTCTGTGCCAAATGCAGCAAAAACCGCTTCCTTTATCAATTTTATGACCGCCTGCTGACACAGGATGAGCTGGTATTTTTCCGAAATGTCAGTGATGCTGACATCCGCATCCAGTCCCATGAGCAGCACGCTGCTATTGTCGAGGCTATTCGGTCCGGTGATCCCCAGCGGGCCGAGGAAGCTTCCCGCTACCACACCCAGACTATTTTGGATCGGCTCAGATCAGAAGAAAACCATTCTTAACAACGCATTTGCAAAACAGAATTTTGAATGTGTCAGGTTCCCCAGCACATATGCGCCGCCGCATGGCGGCGCTTTTTCTGTCCTCTGCCGTCCATGCAGCCGCTGTGCTGCCTCCTTTCATCACGATGTCCCATAGCAAAAAAGCCCGTGCAAATTGAACCCGGCGCAAAAAAGGACACGGCTTGCAGGCTCCGGCTGAATACTCCGGCAGCAGACAGCAAACCATGTCTGGAATATAATTGATCAAAGGAACCGCAGGCAAGTGCTGGACGCCATCTTCACGCCTGATTCTGCTTGTAATTCTCGCCCCACGTCCACATGGCGTCCAGAATCGGCTTGAGACTGCGCCCCAAATCCGTCAGCGTGTACTCCACGCGGGGCGGAACCTCAGGGTAGACCGTGCGGGTCAAAAGGCCGCTGTCCTCCATCTGCCGGAGCTGGGCGGTCAGCACCTTCTGGCTGACGTTTCCAATGGACTTCTTCAGTTCGCCAAAGCGCTTTGTACCGGGTATCAGATCCCGCAGGATCAGCACCTTCCATTGATCGCTGATGAGGGTCAGCGTGGTTTCCACCGGGCAGGCCAAGCTGACGAAGGCTTACAATCTTCCGGCAAAATACGTTCTTCACACCGTCGGCCCCATCATCTCCGGCCGGGTGACCAAGCGCGACCGGAAGCTGCTGGCCTCCTGCTACCGTTCCTGCCTGAAACTGGCGGCGGAAAACGGCCTGCAAAGCGTGGCGTTTTGCTGCATTTCCACCGGGGAATTTCATTTTCCCCACGAACTGGCGGCGGACATCGCCGTGGAGACGGTGAGAGACTTTCTCCAACGCGAAGCTTCTGTGCAAAAGGTGATTTTCAATGTTTCCAAGGATCTTGACAAGGAACTCTATGAAAAGCGGCTCCACACCCGTTGACCGGCTCCGGCAGGCGCTCTCCGATGCCGACGCCGTGGTCATCGGCGCGGGAGCGGGGCTGTCCACTGCGGCAGGTTTTGCCTACAGCGGTGAGCGGTTTGCACGGTATTTCTCCGATTTTGAGAAGAAATACGGCTTCCACGATATGTACTCCGGCGGGTTCTGCCCCTACGATTCGCCGGAAGCGCGTTGGGCTTACTGGAGCCGCTATATCTGGATCAACCGCTATCAGAATGCGCTCAAGCCGGTATATGACGATCTGCGGAAGCAGATACAGGGCAAGGACTATTTCGTCCTGACCACCAATGTAGACCACTGTTTCCAGAAAGCGGGCTTTGATAAAAAACGCCTTTTCTATACGCAGGGGGATTACAGCCTGTTCCAGTGCAGCCAGCCGTGCTGTCAGGAGACTTACGAAAATGAAAATCTCGTCCGGCAGATGCTGAAAGCGCAGGGCTATGTCATCGGCGGGGATAACCGCCTGACTGTCCCGGAGGGCGTAACGCCGAACATGGCAATTCCCTCGGAACTGATCCCTCACTGCCCGGTCTGCGGCAGGCCGATGACCATGAATCTCCGCTGTGACGATACCTTTGTGGAGGACGAGGGCTGGCACAGAGCAGCGGAGCGGTACAGTAGCTTCCTCCGCATCCGCGAGGGACAGAAGATCCTCTTTCTGGAATTGGGCGTCGGTTTCAACACGCCGGTCATTATCAAATACCCCTTCTGGCGGATGACGGTAAAGAATCCCAAAGCGGTCTACGCCTGCGTCAATCTGGGGCAGGCATACTGCCCGGCAGAGATCGGCAAACGGGGGATCGCGCTGGATGCCGATTTTGCCGGGATTCTTTCCCAGCTCATCGTGTAAACGGCGCTCTGTCTGAACGCCGGCAAACTTCCGCGCCGGGTTCGCTCCACACACAAAAGCACCTCTGCCTGCACTTTGCAGACAGAGGTGTTTTTTATCGAATACAGGTATTCCACGTCGGGCTTTCCGTGCCGCAGGCTTCAAGGCTGCGGGGCAGATCGGGGATCTGCGGTCACTTCAGCGTAACCACGGTGACGCCGTTTTCACCCTCGCCGTAAACGCCCAGCCGGAAGGATTTCACATTCTTATTCCGCCGCAGGATGTCATGAACGGCTTTCCGCAGAGCGCCGGTTCCCTTGCCGTGAATGATGGTCACGGTTTCCAGATGCCCCATGACGGCGCTGGAGAGGAACGTTTCCACCACGCTTTCCGCTTCCAGCGTCTCCATGCCCCGGATATCCAGCTCCCGGCTGGCGGCAGTATGGAGGCCGGTGACGGCCGTCCGCACCGGCTTCGGCGCTTTCTTTTTCATGGCGGCCCGCTCATCATCCTCAATGAGCCGCACCTCGCCGGACTTGGCCTTCATCTTCAGAATACCGGCTTTCAGCTGCAACGTGCCGTCGCTGCCCACGCTTACCACCTCTGCCGGGGTGCTGACGCCGGGGATCTCCACCAGATCCCCCTTCCGGATAGGCCGGCTGGGCTTGGGGATCGGCTCGGAGCGGGCGTCCCGCTTGTCGATGGCGCTCTCCGCCTCGTTCAGTTGGCGGCGCAGCTCTGCCCGCGCCTCGTTGGCGTTGAGGGTGCGTTCCGCTTTTGCCTGCTCCTTCCGCATCTTTTCCAGTTCCGCAAACACAGCATCCGAAGCGGAGCGGGCGTCCCGCAGGATGCGCTTGGCTTCGGCCTCGCCCCGGCTGCGGGCGTTTTCCTTGGCCCGCTGCATCTGCTCCCGGAACTCCCGCGCCTTGCGGGCGTCCTCTTCCCGCTGGCGGTACAGCCGGTCTGCCTCCTGCTCCCGCTTTTCCAGTGCCTGCCGCTTTTCTTCCAGCTGGGTCAGCACATCCTCAAACCGCACGCTGTCCCGGCTCATCTGGGCCTGCGCGTCCGCAATCACCTCGTCCGGCAGGCCCAGCCGCCGGGAGATGGCAAAGGCGTTGGACTTGCCGGGGATGCCGATCAGCAGCCGGTAGGTAGGGCTGAGGGTCTCCACGTTGAACTCGCAGGAGGCGTTTTCCACCCCCACGGTGGTCATGGCAAAGGTTTTCAGCTCCGCATAGTGGGTGGTGGCGGCGGATTTCGCCCCCAGTGCCCGGACGTGTTGGATGATGGCGATGGCCAGCGCCGCGCCCTCAATGGGGTCTGTACCGGCACCCAGTTCGTCAAAGAGAATCAGGCTGTCCCGATCCGCCTCCTGTAAAATGGACACGATGGTTTTCATGTGGGCGGAGAAAGTGGACAGGCTCTGCTCAATGCTCTGCTCGTCGCCGATGTCCGCCAGGACCCGTTCATAAACGGACACCTCGCTGCGGTCGCCGGCCGGGATGTGCAGGCCGCACTGGGTCATCAGGGTCAGCAGCCCCAGCGTTTTCAGGGAAACCGTCTTGCCGCCGGTATTGGGGCCGGTAATGACCAGCGTATCGAACGCGCCCCCCAGCTCAATGTCAATGGGGACCGCCGTCTTTTTGTCCAGCAGCGGATGCCGGGCTTTCCGCAGGCGGATCACGCCGTCCCGCCGCACCTGAGGGCGGATGGCATCCATCTGGTCGCCCAGCTCCGCTCTGGCGAAAATCAGATCCAGCTGCACCAGCGCGTCGTGATCCCACTGGATGTCCCCCCGGTGGGCCGCCGCGTCGGCGGACAGTTCTGCCAGAATCCGGTCAATCTCCGCCTGCTCCCTGGCCTGCAATTCGGCATATTCGTTGTTGGCCTGCACCACGCCCATTGGCTCCACGAAAACCGTAGCGCCGGTGGAGGACACGTCATGCACCAGCCCCGGCAGGTTGCCCTTCTGATCGGCCTTGACCGGCACCACGAAACGGCCGTCCCGCTGGGTGATGATGTTATCCTGCAAAACCTTGGAATAGCTGGGGGAGGAAATGATCTTTTGCAGGATCTGGCGGCTCTTAGCCAGCGCCGCCCGCATATGGCGGCGGATATCCGCCAGTTCGGGGCTGGCGGCGTCCGCCACCGTGTTCTCGTCGGCAATGCAGCGGCGGATCTTGTCCTCCAGAAAGCGGTTGCCGTGAATGGACAGGAAGATCTGGTCGATGGCCGTCGGCTCCATGGCATCCATATTGAAATATTCCTTGGCACGGCGAGCGGCGTAAAGGAGATCCCCTACACGGATTAGCTCTGAAATACTGAGGCTGCCGCCCCGGTCGGCACGATCCAGCAGCTCCCGGATGGGCTTCACGCCGGAAAATCCCGGCGCGCCGTGAAGAACCATCATGGTTCGTGCGCCGTCTGTCTGATCCAGCAGGCGCAGCACGTCCTCATAGTCCGTTTCCGGCCGGACAGCCAGTGCCAGCTCCTTGGCTTCCGGGCTGACGGCCTGATCTGCCAGCAGCTTCAGCACACGGGGCAGCTCCAGCGTCCGGATGGATTTGTCAAATAATTCGCTCATATTCGCTCCTAAATGTATTGGGGGTTGTGTATATTACATTTTGTATCCTATTTCGACACCATACAGCGCACGCTCTTATAAAAATCCAGCGTTTTGAACCCCCGCTCCAACTGGGCGGAAACGAAGGCCTCGGCAGCGGCGGACAGCCGCTTCTGGGCATCCGCCCCCAGCGTAAAGGAGTACAGCCGCTTGGGGTCGCCGTAAACAATGTGCCGCAAAGCGGCCAGCGAGTCCCGGCACAGGGGAAAAGACTGCCCGCCCCGTTCTCCGCAGCCTCTGCAATGAAGCACCCCTTGCAGTACGTCAAAGCAGGGCTGCTCCGGCTCCGGCCTGCCGCAGTAGGCGCAGGCATCCGCCAGCGGCTCATAACCCGCCAGACACAGCAGCCGGATCTCAAAGGCCGCCTTCACCAGCGACAGCGGCTTGTGTAAAGTGGAAATAGCATACAGGCCGTTCAGCAGAAGGCTCAGCAGCTCCTGCTGTGGGGATTCCTCCGTGATGACGCCCTCCGTCAGCTCTGCCAGATAGAACCCAAGCGCCATGGCGTCCAGTTCCGACCGCAGGCCGTTGAACAGCTCGATGGTGGAGCCTTCATTGGCGTAATACCACTGCCCTTTTTTGTGGAGCGTCCACTCGGAATAGGCCAGCGGCTGGGCGCAGGCGGCAAATTTGCAGCCCTTGCGGCGGGCACCGCGGGCGATGACGGCGATTTTCCCCTGCTCTGCCGTCAGGAGGGTCAGGATCTTATCGGCATCCCGTGTGTCGGTGTCCCGCAGGACGATCCCGCGGGTCACAAGGTACGGCCCGGCAGCCATGCTCTCACCACCTATGTACGGAGACGCGCCGTCTCCGAAAATCAGTCCCCGGTTTCCCCGGAGCGGAACAGCAGATAGGCCATCGGATCCCCGGTGTCCAGAAACAGCGTCCAGAACGAAGGGCTTTCCATGCCGCAGACCTCCCCTCGACAATAGTCTGTACTGCGGGGCGGGGTTTATGGCTGGAAAGTTTCGGTTTCCCAATGATGCCGTCGGCTGACAAGGGCAAACGCATCTGGCAGGTCTGTTCTTTATCAGTATAGCATACAACGAAATTTTTGCAAGCAAGCGGAAAGCGGTGCATCAAACCATGCCGCAGGCAGCCGCCGGGAGGGGATAAATAAACGCGCAGCGTTTATTTCGGGAATACAGGAGGGATCCATATGTCAACGCAGAAAACAGCCAATTATCAGCTGAACCAATGGGTCAAAAGCGGCCGAATCTTAATGGAGGAGTTCAATGCGGACAATCTGAAAATCGACGATGCCATTGCCGCCGTCATTCCCACAGGTCTTATTTGCCTGTGGAGCGGCGCAGCGGACGCACTGCCCGCTGGCTGGGCCTTGTGCAACGGCAGCAACGGCACTCCGGATCTGCGGGGGCGGTTTCTGGTGGGTGCAGGCGGCAGCTACGCCGTAGGCGATACCGGCGGCGCAGCCAGCGAAACGCTGAAGCAGTTCAACCATACCGGCGGCAGCTGGGTGGAAGATCTTTGGGCTTATGGGAAAGACGACTCCACCCATGATAACCGCCCTCCCTACTATGCCCTGTGTTATATCATGAAGCTGTAACACAGGTTTTGCTTTGCGGGGAAAGAAGGCAGCTCCTTTGCGGGAGCTGCCTTGAATTTTTAGTTCTTCGCTATGTACCCCCGTCTGCCTGATTTGGCGGCAGCGCCTGTTCGCATGGCATAAGGACTTCCCCTTTTCACATAAAGGTGAACAGGAGGTGGTGCGTATGATCTCTACCGCGCTGATGCTGCTGGCCAATACGCTTCTTTTTTCTCTGCGTCTGGAACGGGGCAGCTCGTTTCCGCGGCCATTGTCCGCCGCGGAGGAACGGGAATGTCTGGATCGTCTGGCTCAGGGCGACCCGGAAGCCCGGAACACACTGATCGAACACAATCTGCGTCTGGTCGCGCACATCGTAAAGAAATACTATGCCCAAAGCGTCGATCAGGACGATCTGATCTCCATCGGGACCATCGGACTCATCAAGGGCATTTCCAGCTTTGACCCGGCAAAAGGAGCGCGTCTGGCGACCTATGCGGCAAGATGTATTGAAAATGAAATCCTGATGCACTTCCGCAGCCAAAAGAAGCTGCAAGGAGAGGTTTCCCTTTCGGAGTCCATTGAATCCGACCGGGACGGCAACTCTTTGCAGCTCATGGACGTCATCGGCGTAGACGACACCATGCTGGAGGATCTCTACGACCGGGACAGCGCCTTGCGCCTGCGGCAGCTGGTGTATCAGTGCCTCACCCGGCGGGAGGCGGAAGTCATTCGTCTGCGGTACGGCCTTGGCGGAACGATTCCGCTGACGCAGCGGGAAATCGCGTCCACCTTCGGCATCAGCAGGAGCTACGTTTCCCGAATCGAAAAGCGGGCGCTGGAAAAGCTCCGCGCAGAATTGGAAAAGCCGGTAGGCGGCGCAAAATAAAAGATGTCTCCGTCGCAAAGCCGGAGACATCTTTTTAACAGCCATACAAATGCCGGGGAGAAAGGGCTTCCTTACACCAGTTTTTCAAAGTAAAAGAACGTGTCATCCTCTCCGCTGCGGCGCATACAGGAGGAGAGCATTTTGTAGGAGGCCTCGTTCTCCCTATAGCACTTGGCCACCACCCGGCTGAGGTTCACCTGATACAGTCCCCATTCCGCCGCAGCCTGGAAAGCCTCGGTGCCGTAGCCGTTTCCGGCATAAGCTTTATTGATCCGGCAGCCAAGCTCCGCACCGCCCCGGTAATCGAAATTGTAAAGCACTGCTTCCCCGATGAGGTTCCCATCCAGACGGACAGCAAAATTCACCGCCAGACGTTTTTCAAAATCATGCTCTGCCACATCGTAAAAGCTGCGCTCCGTCACAGGCGCGCCCAGACCGCCCACATCGTCATAGCCCCACCAGCGGTTCCGGTCGCCGTCCAGCACCAGCACGTTGTAGGCGGGGATATCCGCCTCCGTGATAGCAGAAAGCGTCAGCCGCTCCGTTTTCAGTTCCGGGATCTCCGCCACGTGCCGCAACAGCTCGTTCTGGGGCAGGAAATGGTATTTGGCCGCCAGCTTGGCCGGGCCATATTGCAGCTTGGATGTCCGCAGTCCCCGGTCGCCGGCGTCGTCTTCCCGGTTGACCCATGTGCAGCCTTCCCCAAAGGCTTCCACTTCCGCCTGCACCATGGCGGGATAAACGCCGGTATAGGAGTAGAGCGCCTTTTCAATATGGATGATGAGCGTTTCCCCGCACTTTTCGCAGAGGGACAGAGCAATCAGCTTGTCTCCGTCAAACATACCGCCACGGAGGATCCACGGCTTATCCGGCATGGACATCATCTTTTTGGACAGCGCCAGCTCCGTCATTGCCTTGCCGCTGCTGTCCTTGGGAAATTCTGCTTCAAAATCTGCCCAGAACTGCTGAATGGCAGCAGCGTCCGCCTTGGCGCTGATGGGACGGAATTCCGCGTCCGGCCACTGTTTTCGGAATTTCTTGATATGATTCCGCTGGCCGGAATAGCGCCGCCCGGTAAACAGCTGAAGATCTTCTTTGTAGTAGAGATAGTCCTGCCATGTGCGGATGTTGCTCACCCGCACATAGGGATAGCGCGCCAGCAAAATGGGCGCTTTTTTTTCGGGGACGATCGAAATTTCCGGCTGGATGCCGTGTTCGATACAGTAGGACTCAATGGCGGACAGGGCGGCTTCTTCATCCCCCTCCGGCCCGGCCACCGGGTAATCGAAAGACACTCGCCCCTCGCTTTCGCAGCGGACGATCAGGCAGCCTGCCGCTTCCGTCCATGTATAGTGCAGCGAATTCCGCCACATGAATTTCACACCGGCGGAATATTCGCACAGCGCGTAGTCGCAGTTCTCATAGTAGCGCCGCAGCGTTGCCGCGTCCCGCGCCGTGATGCTTTTAAATGTCAGCATAAACCCTCACATTGTGTTTTTTCTATCATATGCCCGAATTCAGGCAGCCGCGCAGTCGCTTTTGCAACAATGCAGCTTATTTTCTCCCTTTTGACGAACTATCCCCCGGCAAGCCGGGGGATAGTCTTATGGATCTACATATTCCTACTCAGGTCATCTGCTTGCGGCGGCTCAGGTTCATGGTGCCGTCCTGCATGGAGTTCAGGGAGTCCAGACTCTTGCCTGTACCCAACACCACGCAGGAAATGGCGTCCTCCGCCACCGTGGTGTGGATGCCGGTACGGGCAGAAACCAGCTTATCAAAGCCGTATACAAGGCTGCCACCGCCGGTCATGATGATGCCGTTGGTGGACACGTCCGCCACCAGCTCCGGGGGCGTCCGCTCCAGCACGGAATGAATGGCTTCCATGATCCGCTCCACAGGCTCCTCAAAGGCATCCATCATCTCCGTGGAGCTGACCGTTACCACCTTGGGAAGTCCTGTCAGCAGGCAGCGGCCCTTGACGTCCATGGTCTCCTCCTCATCCTTGGGGAAGACACAGCCGATCTGCTTTTTCATTTCCTCGGCGGTACGCTCGCCCACCAGCAGATTGTGCTTGCGGCGCATATACTTCACCACAGCCTCGTTCAGCTGGTCGCCTGCGATCTTGATGGACGCGGATTCCACCACGCCGCTGAGGGAGATCACGGCAATATCCGCCGTGCCGCCGCCGATATCCACCACCATGTGTCCGTCGGGCTGGGTAATGTCGATGCCCGCGCCAATGGCGGCGGCCACAGGCTCCTCAATGAGATACACCTTCCGGGCGCCGGCCTGAATGCCCGCGTCAATGACGGCACGCTCCTCGACTTCCGTGATGCCGGAGGGAACGCAGATGATCACCCGCGGCTTAAAGAAAGAGAAGCCTGCCACCTTGTGGATAAACTCCTTGAGCATCCGCTCCGTCATATCATAGTCGGAGATCACGCCTTCCCGCAGGGGACGGATGGCAATGATGTTGCCGGGGGTACGGCCCAGCATGGCCTGCGCGTCCGTACCCACCTTCAGGAGCTTGCCGGTGGTTTTATCCATTGCCACCACAGAAGGCTCGTTGAGGACAACGCCCTTTCCCTTTACATATACCAGAACAGAAGCAGTACCCAGATCGATACCGATATCTTTTGCAATCGCCATAGTTTGACACCTCGCTGCACTTTCTGCAAACATATTATAAGCGGTTTTTCAACACACAATCATACATTTTTTATTATACTTGTGTGTTTCCCTGATTGCAAGACACTATCTGTGAATTTTTTTCCTTTTTCTCGTTGTTTGGCGTTTTTGCCACCGTCAGGCAGAGGACAGCTGCGGCTCCGTTATCCCGCAGGACACGGACACATTCCCGCAGGGTCGCGCCGGTGGTGCAGATATCGTCGATCAGCAAAATCCGGCGGCCGCGGATCGTCTCCGACTCTGCCGGGTCATAAACGCCCAGCACATTGACCCGCCGGGCGGCTTCATTCCGCAGCCCGGACTGGGCCGGATTATCCTGTATCTTTGTCAGCAGGCGAACTGGCCTTGTGTCCCAGCGGCGGCAGGCCGCCTCTGCCAGCAGACGGGACTGGTCATAGCCCCGCCTTTTCAGCCGCTTCCGGCTCACCGGCACCCAGGTCACCGTGTCAAATTCCCCGCCGAATTGCTCCGCCGCACATTGGGCCAACAGCTCGCCCAAAGGCTCCGCCAAAGCGGAGCCGCCCCGGAATTTCAGGCGCAGCAGGGCTTCCCGCACGTTCCCCTCATACCAGAGAGGCGCGGCGCAGGTCAGATCCCCCTCCGAAAGCACCGCCTGTTCCTCCGGGATCCACGGCAGCGCCTTTTCGCACGGCGGGCAGACGCCCACAGCGTCCAGAACTTTGCCGCAGAACGGGCATTTCGGCGGGAAAACAAGGTTCAGGATGGTTTCCGTCAGCTTTTTCATGGCAATCACCCGGATTTTTGCAAAATAGGACACGATACGCTTTTATTAAACGCGGGATTCCGCCTGCTGTCAAGCGTTTTCAGGACGCGGCGCACATACGGGACCTGCCTGCCGCCCGAAAAATTTCCGGGCGGCAGGCAGGTTTCAATCAGCGGTGCCAGAATTGCGAGTGCGCCGTCACCGGGGCAGGAAGGTGCTGTCAAAGCCGTAGGGCAGCAGATCGCGGAGAGTCAGCTCCAGCGCGTCCCCTTTGCCGTTCAGGCAGATCACCTGCATATCCGGGGCAAATTCCTTCATGAACTGGCGGCACATACCGCAGGGATAGCAATAATCCTCGCTGCGGCCAGCGATCACGATGCGGACAAAATCGGTGTGTCCCTCGCTGACGGCCTTGCTCATGGCGGTGCGCTCGGCGCAGGTACCAACGGGATACACGGCGTTTTCAATGTTGCAGCCGGTGAACACCGTGCCGTCGGCACATTCCAGCGCCGCCCCTACCGGGAAATGGGAATAGGGGCAGTAGGCCCGGTCCAGCATGGCCACCGCTGCGGCCTTCAGTTCGTCAAGACTCATGGAAAAACCTCCCTTTTCGCTGTCAGGACGCGGATTTTGGCGTCCATTTCACACCCCGGTCCGGGCGCACGTCCAGATTGATGATGTCCCGCGCATCGTAGAACTGGCTGTACCAGCCGATGACCTTATCGCTGCCCCGGAGGGTGGTTCCGTCGGGATGGAGCCGGTCGCAGATCACCGCGCAGATGTCGGTTTTGATTTTGGAGTAGGAGCTGATACCCACAGAGGCGAATACACGGAAGCCCTGCTCCTGCAAATATTTGAAGATGGGGCCGGTCTGCTGAACGTCGTCGCCGTCCGGCCGGGCGCCGTGGGGATAATAGAGAATGGTGGTGGGGCCAACCAGACTGCCCACCTCATCCATCCAGCGTTTCGTGTCCGCCTGCACCCGCTCCAGAGAGGAGGATGAGAGGTTGATATGCCCCCAGGTATGGCTGCCGAAGGTCCAGCCTGTCCGCGTCAGCTCTGCAATGATGGGCTTCACCGCCTCCCGCTCCTTCTGGCGGTTGGCTTCCAGCTCGTCATTCCACTCCTTGGTATCCGTGTTGGTGCGGTAGCCCAGAATCCCCTGATAGCCGGTAAGACTCAGGCTGCCCTTGGCTCCGAAGGGGGAGAAGTCCGGGTGTTCCCGAACGAACTTGTCCAGAATGGTGATGGCGTCCAGATCCTGAGAGATCACCTCGTTGCCCTGCGGATCCAGGCCGTAGCTCCAGATCAGGCCGTCGTCCCCGATGATGAGCTTATAGGTGAAGCCGTCCTCGATCATGTAATCGTAATAGTTCACATCGTCGTAGGAGATAATGAGGGGCTTTTTGCCCTCCGGGATGTAAAGGGTGTTCCGCACCATCACCGGCTGACCATCGGCGTCGGTGCTTTCGCTCCAGACGTCGTTGATGTCCACCAGCACATAGTCGTGGTCGTAGACGCTCTGGAGGATCTTGTCGTACTCGTCCACCGTCACCATCCAGTCGTCAATGCCGTCAGACTGCGCGTCGCCGTCAAAGGCCAGCTCCGGATAGGCCACGATGGGGTGGAAGAACAGATGCTCCACAATGCCGTCCCACGGCACATAGGTCACGCCGTCCACCGTTCCCCGGTCAATGGTGGGTGAGGAGATGGCATAAGGCTCCGGCTGTGGTTCCTCCGGCTGTGCGGAGGTGTCCGCAGGTTCTGCCTGTTCGGAATCGCCGTCCTGAGCCGGGGCATCGGTGCCGGGATCCTTCTGGCCGCAGGCCGCCAGAGAGCAGGTCAGTAAAAGCGCTAAAAAAAGCGCAGTGATACGCCGCATGAAAACAGATCCTTTCTGTCGAATAATAGATAAATATAGTATAGCAAACCCACAGGCAGAAAAGAAGAACAAAACGGTGACAATTTGCGAAAAACGGGAGTGGGTTTCCACTCCCGTTTGGTTATCGCTTGTCCCCCGGTTTGAAAATCAGCGCCACAAGAACGGCGGAGACCACCGCCGCGGCAATGCCGCCTGCCGTGGCGGTCAGGCCGCCGGTGAGAACGCCCAGCCAGCCCTGCTCCGCCACCGCTGTTTTAACGCCCTTGGCCAGCGCATGGCCGAAGCCCGTCAGCGGGACGGTAGCTCCTGCGCCGCCCCAGTCGGCAAGAGGCTGGTACAGCCCCACGGCGCTGAGGAGCACCCCGGCCACCACATAGCCCGTGAGGATCCGGGCCGGGGTCAGCTGGGTGCGGTCGATGAGGATCTGCCCGATGGCACAGAGGATACCCCCGCAGAGGAACGCGTTCAGATAGTCCATGGCTTCCCTACCTTTCCGTGCTGACGCACACCAGATGGCAGATGCCGGGAATGGATTCCCCCTGAAAGCTGGAGGTGGGGGAAAGCAGCGCCCCGGTAGGGGCGAAGAGGATCCGCCGCCACCGCCCCTGCTTCAGTCCCGTGAGCAGGTAGCCGTTGAACACGGCGGCAGAGCAGCCGCAGCCGGAGCCGCCGGCGTGCATATCCTGCTTTTCCCGGTCATAAAGGAGCATCCCGCAGTCAAAATAATTCTTCGTCATGTCCACGCCGTCCTGTCGAAAAAAATCCGTCACGATCTCGTGGCCCAGTTCCCCCAGATCCCCGGTGAAAATGGCGTCGTAATCTGCCGGGCCGGTTTTGGTGTCGGTAAAAAAGGCGCGGAGGGTATCATAGGCGGCGGGGGCCATGGCGGCGCCCATGTTATTGGCGTCCGTAATCCCCTTGTCCACGATTTTGCCGCAGGTCACATGGGTGAGATACGGCCCCGGCCCCTGGGCGGAGAGAATGGTGCATCCGGCGGCGGTGGCCGTCCACTGGGCGGTGGGCGTCCGCTGGCTGCCGTAGGGAACCGGCATCCGATACTGCCGCTCGGCGGTGCAGAAATGGGAGCTGGCCTGTGCGGCGGCCAGACGGGCGAAGCCGCCGTCAATCAGCAGGGCAGCCAGCATCAGGGACTCCCCCATGGTGGAGCAGGCGCCGTACAGCCCGAAAAAGGGAATCCCGAAATCCCGCAGGCCAAAGGAGGAGCCGATGCACTGGTTCAGCAGATCCCCCGCCAGCACGCAGTCCAGATCGCCGGGCTTCAGCCCCGCCTGATCCAGCGCCCGCTGCAAGACCTTCTTCTGCATGGCGGACTCCGCCTTTTCCCATGTTTTTTCCCCGAAAAAGGAGTCGCTGCACAGCTCGTCAAAATATCTGGCCAGCGGCCCCTGCCCCTCCATCCGTCCGCCGATGTTGGCGAAGGACAGCACTGACGGCGGCGTTTGTAAAACCGCCGTCCGCCGCCCGACTCGTTTGCTCATGGAACCCATCATCCTTCCGTTGGTACATAACCCATAAAGCCAGTATGCCCAAGGAGGAACGGAATATGAAAAAACGGCAGATCAACCGAAAACAGGACGGCGAAAACCGTCGCCGTCCTGTTTATTTTATTGCAGGCCGCCTTCCAGCGCTGTGAGGAAACGTCCCAGCGCCGGGTTGGCGTTGCCGTTTTGCCACGCGGCGATGATCTCCTCCTCTTCTCCCGCACCGACCAGCGGCACGAAGGCCAGATTGTCCGCGTTGTAGAGCTTGTCCGTGCAGTAATCCGGCAGGATGGAGATTCCCTCCTCCGCCGCCACCATCATGAGAATGCTCTCCGTGTCGGCGGAGCGGAAAAGGATGTTGGGCTTGTAGCCCGCCTCCTGATAAAGATGCATGAACAGGGCGTCGCCATAGGAATCGTCGGCGGCGTCAGGGGACATATAGAGGATATTTTCCCCCCGCAGCTCCTGCCGGCGGAGCTGCCGCCGCTGCGCCAGCGGATGCCCGGCATACATGGCCACTACCAGACCGGCCTTTTCCACCGTCCGGTAGGAGATGTCCTCCTGTGTTTTCAGATTGGTGCTGTCCCACGTAAAAATGATGTCGTACTTCTGGTGCATCAGACCGGCGGCCAGCGTGTCGGAGGAGCAGCGGTAAAAGGTGATGAGCACATTGCCGTTCTGCTGGTGAAAGCGGCGCATCAGCACCGACAGGTCGCTGCGCTCGTATCCCCGCACATAGCCCACCCGCAGGGTGCCGGTGAGGCCGGTGGAGGCGTCGTGTACCCGTTCCGCCGCCCGGCTCATCCGTTCCAGAATGGCGCGGGCGTCCAGCAGAAACGTTTTCCCCGCCGGGGTCAGGCTGACGGGCCGGGTGCTGCGGTCGAACAGGGCGCAGCCCAGAGATTCCTCCAGCAGACGGATCTGCTGGGTCACGGCGGTCTGAGAGATGTAGTACTGCTCGGCGGCTTTGGTAAAGCTGCGGGTCTCCGCCGCCGCCACAAAGTATTTCAGCTGATTTCGGTTCATTGAGGGGCGCCTCCGCAATAAAATAAGTTTTTCTTATTTTAACATCCGAAACATGCCATTGTAAAGGGGAAAGCATTGCTGTAAGATAAGTTTACTGCCGGTTGGTCTGTGGAAACCGGCGGGATTTGTGTGAATAAAGAGGTATACGACCATGAAACGAGAATCCTTTGGTTCCCGGCTGGGCTTTCTGCTGGTGAGCGCAGGCTGCGCCATCGGCATCGGCAACGTCTGGCGCTTTCCCTACATCGCCGGTAAGAACGGCGGCGGTTATTTCGTTCTGTTTTACCTGATCTGCCTGTTGCTGCTGGGCGTTCCCGTCCTGACCATGGAGCTGGCAGTGGGCCGCGGCAGCCGCAAGAGCGCCGTGCTGGGCTACAGGGCGCTGGAAAAACCCGGCTCCAAGTGGCACGTCCACGGCTGGTTCTGCCTGATCGGCTGCTACCTGCTGATGATGTACTATACCACCGTCACCGGCTGGATGGTGAATTACTTCTGCAAATTCCTTACCGGCAGTTTCCACGCCGGTATGAGCACGGAGGAGATCTCCGGAATGTTCGGAACCATGCTCAGCAGCCCCGGCTCCATGGCGCTGTTTACGGAGATCGTGGTGGTGGCCGGACTGATCGTGTGCAGCTTCGGTCTGCAAAAAGGTCTGGAGCGGGTCACGAAGGTGATGATGCTGGCGCTGCTGTGCCTGATTCTGGTGCTGGCAGTCCACAGCCTGACCCTCTCCGGCGCGGCGGAGGGCATGAAGTTCTACCTGCTGCCCTCTATGGATTCCATTCGGGCAAACGGTCTGGGCAGCCTGATTACCGACGCCATGAATCAGGCCTTCTTCACCCTGAGTCTGGGCATTGCCGCCATGGAGATCTTCGGCAGCTACATGAGCGAGGAGCACACCCTCCCCGGCGAAGCCGTCCGCATCTGCGCGCTGGACACCTTTGTGGCCCTCATGGCCGGCACCATTATTTTCCCCGCCTGCTTCACCTTCGGCGTCACGCCGGACAACGGCCCCTCCCTGATTTTCCAGACCCTGCCGCCCCTGTTTGTCAATATGTCCGGCGGCCGGTTCTGGGGCACGCTGTTCTTCCTCTTCATGGTGTTTGCCAGCTTCTCCACGGTGCTGGCAGTCTTTGAGAACATCATCGCCATCTGCATGGATACCTTCGGCTGGGAGCGGAAGAAGGCCGTGGTCATCAACGGCCTGCTGCTGGCAATTCTGAGCCTGCCCTGCGTGTTCGGCTACAACATCTGGAGCAGCTTCCATCCCCTGCCGGGCAAGGACGTGCTGGACAGCGAGGATTTCCTTGTCAGCAGCCTGCTGCTGCCCATCGGCTCTCTGGTATACCTGCTGTTCTGCGTCACCCGTTGGGGCTGGGGCTTTGACAAGTATCTGGCCGAGGCCAACCGGGGACTGGGACTGAAGTTCTCCCCCAAGCTGAAGCCCTACTTCCAGTGGGTGCTGCCGATCCTGATCGTCATCATTCTGGTGCAGGGGCTGTTCTGAAATATGAAAACGCCCGCTGATGCATACTGCATCAGCGGGCGTTTTTCCAGCTTTTCCAGCTCCGGCGCAGGATCGTCCGGCTGCCTGCTCAAACATCCAGCTCCAGCACCACGGGGCAGTGGTCGCTGCCCAACACCTCGCTCCAGATATCGGCAGAGCGGATCCTGTCCCGCAGCCGGTCAGAGACGATGAAATAGTCGATCCGCCAGCCTGCGTTGTTCTTCCGGGCATTGAAGCGGTAGCTCCACCAGGAATAGGCCCCGGTCTTGTCGGGGTAGAGATAGCGGAAGGTATCCGTAAAGCCGCTGGAAAGCAGCTGGGTCATTTTTGCCCGCTCCTCGTCGGAGAAACCGGGGTTCATGCGGTTGGTTTTTGGATTCTTGATATCGATCTCCTCATGGGCCACATTGAGATCGCCGCAGTACACCACCGGCTTTACGGCGTCCAGCTCGCAGAGATACGCCCGGATAACGTCCTCCCACTCCATGCGGTAATCCAGCCGGGCCAGCTGATCTTTGGAATTGGGAGTATAGCAGCATACCAGATAGAACTCCGGGTACTCCGCCGTGATGACCCGGCCCTCATGCCGGTGGATCTCTTTCCCGAAGTCACAGGTAACGGAGAGGGGCGTCCGCCGGGTAAAGACGGCGGTGCCGGAGTAACCTGCCTTGTCGGCGCTGTTCCAGTAGCGCTCATAGCCCGGCAGCTCAAACGACGCCTGCTCCGGCCGCATTTTCGTCTCCTGAAGGCAGATCACGTCGGCGTCCGCAAAGGTGCAGAAATCCAGGAAGCCCTTGCCGAGACACGCCCGCAGGCCGTTGACATTCCACGATACCAGTTTCATAAATCCTCCCGCCGCCATAAAATGTTCCCAAAAGTTAACTGTCCAGTTTGCCAAAAGGGCTTGCTGCCTGTTGGATGAAGTTCGCTGCGGCTGTTTTCTTATTTGCTTTCCTGCATACAGACCTTCACACCGGCGATTGCCATGGCAAAGGTAAACCAGAAGATGCACATGACCCGCGGATAATTCCACAGGAAGTCTGCAATGCCGCAGATCATCGCGCCGCACATGGCAGAGGCGGCAGCGACCGCCACCGTCCGTCCCACCGAGGGACCGGTGTGCCGCGCGGCACGGGCGGCATTCTTGATATTCCACAGCATGGAGCCGACAAATCCAATCACGCCCAGAATTCCCATCTGGATCCAGACCTCCAGATAAAAATCGTGGGAATGGACAAAGGGCGCTTTGCCATGATAGAGATTGAGGCTCCGAATATAGGCCTGCGTAGCGGCAGTACCCAGTCCCGCGCCGGTGATGGGCGAGCGGCGAATTACCGCCAGCGCCGCCTTATAGAGCGGCACGCGGCTGGAGGTGGAGGAGTCCGCCGTATTGGTAATGGTCAGGATCCGATTCAGCACCGTAGTGGGCAGGAATGGAACCGCCAGCACACACAGCACGATGAACGCCGGGATCAGCTTCGGTTTCCAGAGGAATACGAACACCGCCATGGTGCAGGCCAGCCCCACCCAGCTGGCGCGGGAATAGGTCATGGCCATGGCCATGCCGCCCACGCAGAAGATCCCGGCGCAGACCACCTTCCATTGCCAGCGTCTGGCCGTGATCATCAGCGCCAGCACCAGCGGCAGCAGGAGCAGCAGCGCCTGAGCAAAGGTGTTGGGATTGTCAAAAATGGAATAGACCCGTCCGGGCATACCGGCGTTGACCTTCAGATCCACATAGGAGGGGTTCACCTTGACCCCCTGAATCCGCTGCACGATGCCGTAAACCCCCGTGCCGCCTACGCAGACGGCAGCTCCGGCGCACAGCCGCTTCAGATCCTCTGCACTCCGCACGGCGCTGACGGTGACGACCACCAGCAAAGCCGCAGATACATGGTAGATCAGGAAGCGGGCGGAAAGACCCGGCGCGTAGGAAAACACCACCGCCAGCACCACGGACAGGAACATCACCGCCGGGTAAAACCCGATCCGGGCAATATCCAGACGGCGGCCCGACCGCATGGAACCGGCGTAGAACAGCAGCAGGAGCAGGATGCCGGTCATGAAGCTGTAGGCATTGTTCCAGCGCTCGTAGGGGATACACCACAGCGCCGCAATACACCAGAACTGAGCAACAGGGGCGCTATCCCCCAGATCGAATACCAGACGGGCAAAGAAGCTGTCCTCAAAGGTCAGGTTCCACGCCCTGTACCACGCGTGGAGCAGCGTCCCCGGCAGGTTCACCAGAGCGGTCAGTGCGCGGCACGGCAGGCTGCTCTCCCACGCCCGCGCCGCAGCGCCCTCCCGGCACAGCGGCCGCAGGATGCGGCTGGTCTCGATCTGTTCGCTGCACCAGCGTCCCGCCGCTGCCAGCAGGCGGTGCAGATTGCTGTCCTTATAAACATCGCAGAGCAAGACCCATATCTGACAGGTCAGGCTGGTTTGCCAAAGTGTCATACTCTCTCCTTACATCCGATTTTTCAGGCGGTACAGAGCCGTCAGGGTTCTGAAGCGGCCGCTGCCGATCAGGTCGGCCACCACCTGCTTGTTGCGTCCCAGCCCTCTGGGGCAAAGCTCCCGGATCGCTCTGGCAAATTCCGGCTGGGCGCAGATCGCCTCCACCGCTTTCTGCTTTTCTCTGGGGGATTTTGGGTTGCTTTTTGCGTATTCATTGCCCACGGCAATGAGCAATCCCGCCCACACCGTATCGGCCCGCCACTGGGGCCGGGCGGCGGACAGGCCGTACTTTTCCACGATGGCCGCCTTCCGCTCCAGAAAGCGCTGGAACACCTGAAGGTAGTCCGGCATATAGCGGTGCGTCGCGGAAGCGGGATTTTCCAGATAGCGGTACAGCGGCCGATCCGTCACCGCCAGCCGGCGGGCATTGGAAAAATACTCCATCAGGAACAGCTCGTCCTCCAGATACGCGCCCTCAAAGGTGATGGCGTTGTCCCGGAGGATCGCCGCGTCAAAGAGGAAGCGCCAGATAAAGCCGTTGAACAGCGGGGGACGGAGCCGGTCGCCTGTCAGGGGCCAGAGGATCTTCTCGCGGATGGCGGCCGCTTCGTAGATCCCTGCTGGGAGCAGCAGCTCCGTTTGCTGCTGGCCGTTGGCCTGCACCTTGAAATGGGCGCATCCCGCGCTGTCCGCTCCGGCCTTTTCCCGGAGATACCACAGCGTTTCCAGTGCCGCAGGTTCAAAGGCGTCGTCCGCGTCCAGAAAGGCAATGCACTGTCCTGCCGCCTGTTCAAGCCCCAGATTCCGTGCGCTGGACACGCCGCCGTTGGGCTTATGGAACACCCGAATACGCGGCTCCCTTGCGGCATAGCTGTCGCACAGAGCCGGGGAGCCGTCCCGGCTGCCGTCATCCACCAGCAGCAGCTCCCAGTCGGAAAAGGTCTGGGACAGCACGCTCTCCACACACTGCGGCAGCAGGCTCTCCGCCTGATAGACCGGCACAATGACAGAAATGGCAGGCATAGGCCGCCTCCTTTCAATAATACGGGGTGATTATAGCATATCCGGCGAAATTGGTCAACAAAGGGAACGGGAGACGGCTTACGCCGTCTCCCAAAATCTGCAACGTATTTAAAGGACAGCTGCTTTCAGAGCTTCGACCCGATCGGTTTTCTCCCAGCTCACGCCCAGATCCTCACGGCCCATATGACCGTAAGCCGCCAGCTGGCGGTAGATCGGCTTACGCAGATCCAGATCCCGGATAATGGCGGTGGGACGCAGGTCAAAGACCTTCTTCACAGCCTCTTCCAGCTTGTCGTCGCCTACCGTGCCGGTGCCGAAGGTATCCACCAGAACGCTGACAGGCTGTGCCACGCCGATGGCGTAAGCCAGCTGCACCTGACACTTCCGGGCAAGACCGGCGGCCACAATGTTCTTGGCTACCCAGCGGGCTGCGTATGCGGCGGAACGGTCCACCTTGGTGGGATCCTTGCCGGAGAAGCAGCCGCCGCCGTGAGGGGCGCTGCCGCCGTAGGTATCCACAATGATCTTCCGGCCCGTCAGGCCGCTGTCGCCCTGCGGGCCGCCGATGACGAACCGGCCGGTGGGGTTGACATAAAACCTGGTGTTCTCATCCAGCAGCGCAGCGGGAACGGTGGGCCTGATGACCATGTCGATCATGTCCTTGCGGATCTGCTCCAGCGTCACTTCAGGGCTGTGCTGGGTGGAAACCACCACCGTGTCCACCCGGATGGGCTTCTCGCCGTCATACTCCACCGTGACCTGCGTCTTGCCGTCGGGACGCAGATAGTTCACAAGGCCGGTCTTACGAACCTCAGTGAGTTTCCGGGCCATCTTATGCGCCAGAGAGATGGGCAGGGGCATCAGCTCCGGGGTCTCGTCGCAGGCGTAGCCGAACATCATGCCCTGATCGCCGGCGCCGTTGTCCAGACCGTCGTCCGCCTCGCCTTCCTTGACCTCCAGACACTTGTCCACGCCCATGGCAATATCGCCGGACTGCTCGTCAATGTTGGTGATGATGCCGCAGGTATCGCAGTCAAAGCCGTACTTGGCGCGGTCGTAGCCGATGTCGCGGATGACCTCCCGCGCGATCTTGGCGATATCCACATAGCAGTTGGTGGTGATCTCGCCCATGATGTGCACCAGACCAGTGGACGCCGTGGTTTCGCAGGCTACGCGGCCATTGGGATCCTTGGCCAGAATGGCGTCCAGTACGGCATCGGAGATCTGATCGCAGATCTTGTCGGGATGACCCTCGGTCACGGATTCAGAGGTAAATAAGTAGTGTCTTGCCATGTTCTTCTCCTTTTTGTCCCTTGTCGGACGAAACGTAAAAAACACGCGCTCCGACACAGGAGCGCGCGAAAGCTTCGTTTCCGCTCCTCATCTGTCGTTTCCGTCGGATTTGGCACCTTGATTCAACAGGTTGCCGTGGTTTCATCGGGCCGTTCCCTCCGCCACTCTTGATAAGGGACTATTCATTTATATGTGTACTCTATTTTAGCAAGGATTCCGTGCTTGTCAAGGGTGTTCGCCATATTTCCCTGAAATTCCCGGCGGCGAATTCCGCCGGCTGCCGCACTTCTTCGCTGAAAGCGATAAAAAATCGTCTCCCCGTTTGGCAGTTTCGGAAAAAATAGCGCGGGGACTCCGTTGGTCATTGATTTTTGTCTGGAATGGTGCTATTTTTAAGGAGGCGAAGTGTATGCGTCATTTTGTTTTTATTTTTCGCTCTGTTAACGAACACAGAAAATTCGCCCGTGCTTTTCCCCAACTTTTATCAGAAGAAGCAGCTTTGATTTGTATACGCTAAATAAGGAGGACACATTCGATGTTTGACCCGAAATTCGTTTCTTTAGGCATTGCTCCCATCGGCTGGTGCAACGACGATATGCCGGAGCTGGGCGCGGAGAACACCTTCCAGCAGACTGTCAGCGAAATGGCGCTGGCCGGCTTCACCGGCTGCGAGATCGGAAACAAGTATCCCACCGATCCCGTTGTGCTGAAAAAGGCGCTGGATCTGCGGGGAATGCGGATCGCCAGCCGCTGGTATTCTTCCTTCATTCTGACCCGCCCCATGGAGGAGGAAGAAAAGGATTTCATTGCCAATCTGGACTTTCTGGCAGCTGTGGGTGCCAACCGCATCAACGTCTCCGAGCAGAGCTACTCCATTCAGGGAAAAGTTGACGTGCCTATCCTCACCGGCGGTCATAAGCACGTGATGGACGACGCAGAGTGGGATCGTCTCTGCAAGGGGCTGAACCGTCTGGGGCAGATCGCCGCACAGCGGGGCTTCAAGCTGTGCTTCCACCACCACATGGGTACCGTGGTGCAGACCAGCGAGGAAACGGACCGCATGATGGCCAACACGGATCCCCGCTATGTGTTCCTGTGCTATGATACCGGTCACTTTACCTTCGCCGGCGAAGATCCGCTGGCCATGCTGAAAAAGTATGTGGATCGCGTGGGCCATGTCCATCTGAAGGATATGCGCCTGCCTGTGGTGGAGGAGGCCCGGAAGAACAACTGGTCTTTCCTGCAGGCCGTCCGCAACGGTGCTTTCACCGTCCCCGGCGACGGCGACGTGGACTTTGACCCCGTGTTCAAGGTGCTTGCCGACGCCGGTTATCAGGGCTGGCTGCTGGTGGAGGCCGAGCAGGATCCCGCCAAGGCCAATCCTCTGGAATATGCCATCAAGGGCCGGAAGTATATCCGGGAGCATACGGGGCTTTGATCCCGCGCTCCTTTTCTACACACTTTGAAAACAGGAGATGTTCCCCATGACCTATTTCAACAAGAACAAGGACCTCAAACCGGGCTACAACGCCTACATTGATGCGTCCACCAATTACATGGGCACCCAGATGAACGTGGGATTGCTGGTATTGGAGGACGGCGATACCTACACCTATGAAAGCGCCGACCGTGAGGTGGCCATTCTGCTGTTTGAGGGCAAAGTCACCTATGAATACGCCGGAAAGAAGGTGGAGGCCGACCGCCCCAACTGCTTCCATTACGAGGCCTACTGCCTGCTGGCTCCCAGAGGAACCAAGATCACCCTGACGGCTCATGCCCACAGTGAGCTTTATATGCAGGATACCTTGAATGAGAAGGATTATGAGCCGGTCATGTACACGCCCGATACCGTCCAGACCCAGCACGCCGGTTCCAAGGGCGAGCTGATGGGCGCTATGGAGCGGGAGATCAAGACCTTCTTCGA
>ENA-ORCM01000289-ORCM01000289.1-human-gut-metagenome-genome-assembly--contig:-NODE-289-length-48469-cov-5.949310_pt1 | contig 48469 bp, 43 predicted proteins | sample MGYA00242906_ERZ507928 | MGnify/ENA primary metagenome ERZ507928 (study PRJEB26167, sample SAMN06115497) | human gut metagenome | host: Homo sapiens | place: China:Shanxi | collected 2015-05-07...
GGTCACATAGTTCTTGGCCACCTCAAAGGCGCCGTGGGCCATGATCTGGTACTCCACAAGATCCTGTATCTCTTCCACGGAGGGGGAGCGGTTCATCTTCTGGCAGGAGAGCTCCACGCTCTCCGCGATCCGCTGGATCTGCATGGGGGTCATCCGGATAGACTCGTCCACGCTTCCGTTGGCCTTTGTAATGGCCGCGATGATTTTTGTGATGTCAAAGGTTACTTCCGAGCCGTTTCGCTTGATAACCGTCATGCTGATCGCCCTCCATTTGTATTTTGAATGGGTGATGATACACCCCAATATTTTAGCAGCTCCTGCATCATAACACACAATATCTGGGGTTTCAAGGGGGGACGGCAGATTTGTGGAATCTTACGAAAAGCGGAAGAAAACTTTGACGGGCATCTTTACCTGAGGTACAAATACGGGTATAATAAGATCAAATCACAGCTGTTATGGGAGGAATACCACCATGGAGACCGTACAAAAGCTGGTTCGTTTTTTAGACGAAAGCCCTACCTGCTATCATGCCGCGGCCAATGTGAAGGCGGCGCTGAACGCTGCCGGAGCCGTGGAACTGCGGGAATCAGAGCCGTGGAAGCTGGAAAAGGGAACACTATATGTTGTGGAACGGGGAGACTCGGCGGTGATCGCCTTCCGGGTGCCGGAAAAGCGGTTTCACGGGTTCCTGCTTGCGGCGGCCCACAGCGATTCGCCGACCTTCAAGATCCGGGAACGCGCGGAAGTTCCTTCTGCGGGGAATACCCTGCGGCTCAGCGTGGAGCCTTACGGCGGCGGGATCTGGCGGGGCTGGCTGGACCGGCCCCTATCTGTAGCTGGACGGGTGGTGATCCGGCAGGGAAACCGCCTGCTGAGCCGGCTGGTGAACATTGACCGGGATCTGCTGGTGATCCCCAGCGTGGCGATCCACATGGACCGCACGGTGAACAAGGGAACGGAGCTGAATCCCGCGGCAGACCTGCTGCCGCTGCTGGGCTGCGGCAGGGAACCGGGGGCTTTCCGCAAGCTGATTGCCGAGGCGGCGGGGGTCCGGGAAGAGCATCTGCTGTCCACGGAGCTGTTCCTCTATCCCAGAACCAGAGCGGTGCAGACCGGCTTGCAGGGGGAGTTCATCGTGTCCCCACGGCTGGATGACCTGCAATGCGTGTTCGGCTGTCTGGAGGGCTTTCTGGCGGCGCAGCCCGGCGAGAACCTGCCGGTGCTGGCGGTCTTTAATAACGAGGAGGTAGGCAGCAATACCCGTCAGGGGGCGGACTCCACCTTCCTGACCGATGTGCTGGAGAGGATCGCCGACGGCTGCGGCCTGAGCAAAGAAGAATGGAAGGCGGCGGTGGCCAACAGCTTTCTGGTGTCGGCAGACAATGCCCATGCCATCCATCCGGCCCATCCGGAGTATGCGGACAAGGGGGAGTTCCCGGTGCTGAACGGCGGCATCGTCATCAAATACAACGCCAACCAGCGCTATACCACCGATGCGGTGTCCGGCGCGGTGTTTCAGGCCGTCTGTCAGGCGGCGGGCGTCCCGACCCAGCGGTACAGCAACCGGGCGGATCTGCCGGGAGGCTCCACTCTGGGCAATATCTCCACGGCCCATCTGTCGGTGCCGACGGTGGATATCGGCCTGCCCCAGCTGGCCATGCACAGCGTCTGCGAGACGGCAGGCGCGGCGGATACGGATTACCTTGTCAAAGCCATAGCGTCGTATTACGCCTGTTCATTCCAACAGGAAGCGGACGGCGGCATCACGCTGTAAGGAGGGACTATGAGGTTACTGTTCAAGCAGCGCTTTTTCAGCTGGTTCGACAGCTATGACATCTACAACGAGGCGGGGGAGACGGTCTATACCGTGGAGGGCAAGCTCTCCTGGGGACACTGCCTTCACATTCTGGACGCTGCCGGAAACCATATCGGCACGGTGAAGGAGCGGGTGCTGACCTTTCTGCCGAAATTCGAGCTGTATGAGCACGATCAGTACATCGGCTGCATCCAGAAGGAATTCACCTTTTTCACCCCAAAATTCGACATTAACTGCAACGGCTGGCAGGTGCAGGGCAGCTTCATGGAGTGGGACTATCAGGTGACGGAACCCTGCGGGGCGCTGGTGGCCACCGTGACCAAGGAGCTGTTCCATTGGATGGATACTTACGTCATTGACGTGGTGAATCCCGCCGATGCCCTCCGGGCGCTGATGCTGGTGCTGGCCATCGATGCGGAGAAATGCTCCAGAGATCATTAAAGCCGCATACATATGGGACGGGCGGACAGCCGTCTGCCGAAAACAAAAGCGGGAGCCATCGGCTCCCGCTTTTACGCAGCAGAAAAAGAACAGATTTACTTGGTGCCGAAGATCCGGTCGCCGGCATCGCCCAGACCGGGGACGATGTAGCCCTTCTCATTGAGGCACTGATCCAGCGCACCGGCATAGATATCCACATCGGGATACAGCTCCTGAATGTGCTTGATGCCTTCGGGAGCGGCGACCAGAACCATCAGCTTGATGTGCTTGCAGCCCCGTTTCTTCATCTCGCCAATGGCCTCGGCAGCGGAACCGCCGGTGGCCAGCATGGGATCGACGATCAGCACGTCACGCTCGGACACATCCTTGGGCATCTTGCAGAAGTAGGGGTGGGGTTCCAGTGTTTCCTCATCCCGGTACATACCGATGTGGCCCACACGGGCGGCGGGGACCATCCGCAGTACGCCGTCCACCAGACCCAGACCGGCCCGGAGAATCGGCACCACCACGAATTTGCGGCCTGCCAGAGTGGGGGCTTCCATTTCGCAGATGGGCGTTTCAATGTGCTTGGTGGTCATGGGGAGATCTCTGGTAGCCTCATAGGTGATGAGCATACCGATCTCGCTGACCAGTTCCCGGAAGTCCTTGACGCTGGTGTTCTTGTCCCGCATGATGGTCAGCTTGTGAGCCACCAGAGGATGATCCATAATGACAACTTTACCCATAATTCTGTTCTCCTCTATTCAAAAAATTGAAAGCGTTATTGCATCGGCGCCGGTTTCTTTTTCAGGGGGTCTGCCTGAGGCGGACGGAGATAGAAGGCTTCCAGCTCCTGCGCGGAGATCAACTTGCCCTGCCGGGCCAGCTCCTCCGCTTCCAGCGCCACGGACATGGCGTTTTCCATGATCAGATGGGGCGGAGCCAGACGGCAGGGAAGGCCGTGTTCCGCAAAGTAATCGAAAACCAGATGTGCGCCGTCGCCTGCCAGCGTGATGGGACGTGACTCGTTTTGCAGCTCCTCCGCCAGATCGGCAAGAGAGATGGCGCGATCCGGCGTCAGCCGGGTGAGAGTGCCGTTTTCCGCGGCAAAATTGGCGTTGTAGACCTGTTGGCGGCGGGCGTCCATGGCGCAGACCACAAGACCGTCCGCAAAGGCCACGTTCCGGGCCAGAGCCGCCAGCGTGGATACCCCCACGGCGGGCTTGTCCACAGAAAAGGCCAGCCCCTTGGCGGCGGCTACGCCGATCCGAATGCCGGTAAAGGAGCCGGGGCCGACAGCCACGGCGATGGCGTCCATATCCGTCAGCTTCAGATCCGTATTTTTCAGGATATGTTCCACAATGGGCATCAGGGTGCGGCTGTGAGTCAGCCCGGTGTCCTGATACCCTGCGGCCAGGATCCGTCCGTTTTCAGAAACGGCGGCGGAGACTGCCTTGGCGGAAGTCTCCAAAGCCAGAATTTTCACAGAAGGTTTCCTCCCTCAATGGTAATGCGCCGCCCGGTGTCGCCATCCCGGTCAATGCGGACCCGGACGGTATTTTCCGGCAGGGCGTCCGCAACATTCTCGCTCCACTCCACGGCGCATACGCCGCCGCGGGCCAGATAATCCTCCCAGCCGATGTCAAACAGATCGTCGGCGCTGTTCAGACGGTACATATCAAAATGAAACAGGGGCAGACGGCCGCCCTCATACTCATTGACGATAGTAAACGTGGGGCTGGTGACCCGGCCCTTGTAGCCCAGTCCTGCGGCAAGCCCGCGGGTAAAGGCGGTTTTGCCCATGCCCAGTCCGCCTTCGTAGGCAACCACGGAGCCGGGGGTCAGCGCGGCGGCCAGACGGGCGCCTGCGGCCTCGGTTTCCGCTTCACTGCGGCTGTGAAATTCCATCAGCACCCTCCTTTGCACAAAGGTCATTTTATTATAGCACGTCTCATGAAAAATGTAAAAACAAAATTCAACAAGTTCGGAAAGTTTACACCGCCCTTTTCATGTGGTATACTATAACGACTGATTTCAGATGAAAGCAAGAGGCATTTATGTTCAAGCGATTGAAAGAATCCATATTGGAGATCGTCCAGCAGGCGGATCTGATCCTGCTGGGGCTTTGCTGCGCCGCATCGGTGTTCGGCATCGCCATGATCTACAGCGCGACCCGTTACAATGCTCCTACGGACAACCGGAAGATCATCGTGCAGACAGCGGCGATGCTCATCGGCGTTGTGGTGTACTTTGCAATTTCCATGATCGATCTGGAGATCCTCATTAGCAAGTGGTGGAAGTGGATCGCGGCGTTCAACGTGGCGTTTATCCTGCTGCTGCGGACGCCGTTCGGTCTGGAGCAGGACGGAAACCGGGCGTGGCTGAAATTTCCGTTTCTGCCGGTGAGCATCGGCCCGGCGGAGGTGGTGAAGATCACCTTTATCATTCTTCTGGCCCGGCAGCTGCAATGGCTCCGGGAGGAAAAGCGGGATCTGAAGTCCGCGTCCTCCGCATTTCTGGCGGCGGGACACGCGCTGGGGCTGGCGGGGCTTTACTTTATCATCTCCAGCGACATGGGCAACGCGCTGATGTTTGTGCTGATCTTCGTGGTCATGGCCTTTGTATCCGGCTTTGCCCTGCGGTGGTTTGCCCTGCTGTTCGGCGGGGCGGGGGCGGTTATTGGGGGGATTGTGGCCTTCGATCTGGTGCCGGATTCCAAAAAATATATGCTCAACCGCTTCCGGGTGCTGTTCGACCACAGCTATGATGTGCAGGGGCAGGGCTGGCAGCAGACCCGAAGCCTGCTGACCATCGGCGGCGGCGGTTTTTGGGGGCAGGGTTATCTCCATGGAACGCAGACGCAGGCAGGCGCCGGCTCCGTCCCAGCCCGGCATACGGATCTGATCTTTGCCGTCATTGGGGAGGAGCTGGGCTTCGTAGGCGCTGTGCTGGCCATTTTGCTGCTGATAGCCATTATCATCCGGATACTGGCGGTGGGGCGCAGGGCTTCCTCGCAGTTCCATACCTATATCTGCGTGGGGATCGCCGCCATGCTGATGTTTCAGATGATCCTGAATATCGGCATGTGCCTGTTCATCATGCCGGTGATCGGCCTGACGCTGCCGTTTTTCAGCTACGGCGGTTCGTCGCTGGTAACGCTGTTTGCCGCCATGGGGTTTGTCTCCGGCATCAAGAAGCGGACGGTGGCCCGCCGCCGTCCGGGGCGGCCTCTTGGCTCCAACATTTCCTACTGAGTTCTGGATCCGTATCAAAAAATCGGCGGTTCACATTGCGAACCGCCGATTTTTGCGCCGTTTTTCCCGCGGAGTGTTCCTATTTCCGCGGGGCTGTGCTATGATGGAGCCGATCAACCGGCAAAGGGGATACGATATGCAAACACTGGAACTGGAAATTCTGAACTGGATTCAATCCCATCTGCGCTGCGGTATTCTGGACGCGGCAATGCCTGCCGTCAGCTGGATCTGCAACCATGGGGAGGTCTGGATCCTGCTGGCGGCGGTCTTGCTGGCGATCCCGAAAACCAGAAAGGCAGGGGCGTGTCTGGCCTGCGGGCTGGCGGTGGATCTGCTGCTGTGCAACCTCTGGCTGAAACCGTGGATCGGCAGAGTCCGTCCCTTTGCAGTGAACCCGGATGTGAAGCTGCTGATCGCGCCGCCGACGGACGCCTCCTTTCCCTCAGGGCATACGGCGTCATCCTTTGCGGCGGTATTTGCCCTGCTGACGGCCCGCAGCCCGCTGTGGAAGCCGTCTCTGGCGCTGGCCATTGGCATTGCGTTTTCCCGGCTGTACCTGTATGCCCACTGGCCCACAGATATCTTGGGGGGAATCCTTGTGGGTGCACTGGCGGGCTGGCTGGGAGCGAAGCTGGTGCAGCGGGTGACGGAAAAGCGGGTCTGATTCAGTCTGCGATGGTGGGAACCGCGTCGGCCGGGATGGGGCAGGTGTAGCCTTCGGCAGTCTTTTCTGCAAATTCTTCTCTGGCAGCGTCCAGAATGGACGGATCGGCAAAGAGGTCAATGGCGGCTGCGGCAATGACCTTTCCGGCGTGGACGGCGGCCTTGCGGCCAATGTCCGTACCGTCGCAGGATACGTTCTGCCAGCTGTGGCCGGGACAGCCGTTGGGCCATGCGGCCACCGAGATCTGGGCTGTGGGACATTCCCAGCTGACATCGCCGACGTCCGTGGAACCGGGGCGGAAAGCCGCGCCGCTATACAGGGGCAGCAGGAAGTCGTTCATGGCGTGTCCGGCTTCGGCGCGGAGCGCTTTGACATTTTGCGCGTAGGCGGGATCGTATTTGCTGCCGATGCCGGGAATGCCCTCAGCCCCCTCATAGGTGCGGGACAGCGCATCGGCGAAAGCCAGCTCTTCCGCTGTGTGGCCGGGAACGCCCAGCTCGGCAAAATTCCTGTGCAGCAGGGCTTCCAGCACATGGTTGGGAACAGTGTCCGCCAGACCGTCAATGAATTTCCGGTCATAGGTGGTCTCCGTCATGAGGGCCGCGCCGTCGGCAATTTTGTCCACCCGCTTTTGCAGTTCGATCGCCTCGCTGACATGATTGGAACGCACCATGTACAGCACGGTGGAGCGGGGCTGCACCACATTGGGACTGCGGCCGCCGGCGTCGGTGATGGCGTAGTGGATCCGGGCCTTGTCGCTCATGTGTTCCCGGAGGAACTGAACGCCGATGTTCATCAGCTCCACGGCGTCCAGTGCGCTGCGGCCCCGGTCGGGAGCGCCTGCGGCGTGAGACGCAATTCCGTGGAAGGTATACTGCACCTGAATACAGGAGTTGGAGGAGCCGGTGATGACCTCGTTGCTGTCCTCCGGGTGCCATGTCAGGGCGGCGTCCAGCTGACGCCACAGGCCGTCCCGCGCCATGAAGGCCTTGGCTGCGCCGCCCTCCTCGCCGGGGCAGCCGTAGAGCGTCACGGTGCCGGGAACACCGGCCTGTTCCAGATAGGCCTTTACCCCCAGCGCAGCCGCCAGCGCACCGGCGCCCAGCAGATTGTGACCGCAGCCATGGCCGCAGCCGCCGGGGACAAGCTCCTCCTGCGTCAGACTGCCTGCTTTCTGGGACAGGCCGGACAGGGCGTCATATTCCGCCAGAATACCGATGTGGGGCCGCCCGCTGCCAAAGCTGGCGGTAAAGGCAGTGGAAATACCGCACACGTCTTTTTTAACCTGAAAGCCCTCCTGCTCCAGCACCCGGCAGTACAAGGCGGCGGACTTCACCTCCTGTAGAGACAGCTCCGGGTTCGCCCAGATGGTGTCCGCCACATGGCAGATCACGTCCCTTTTCGCTTCAATGGCGGCTATGGCCGCCTGTTTTTTTGTATCCATATATGTTCCCCCTTTGTAGAAACGAGTGGGCGCACAATTTTATGCGCCCACTTGATTGTTTTTTATAAGACCTTGGACAAGAAGTCCTTCAGACGCTCGCACTGGGGATTACCGAAAATCTCCGCCGGAGTTCCCTGCTCCAGCAGCTGGCCGTCCGCCATGAACAGGACGCGGTTGCCCACCTCACGGGCAAAGCCCATCTCATGGGTAACGACCACCATGGTCATGCCCTCCTGCGCCAGCTCCTTCATGACTTCCAGCACCTCGCCCACCATTTCGGGGTCCAGAGCGGAGGTGGGCTCGTCAAAGAGCATAACCTCCGGCTCCATCATCAGCGCCCGGACGATGGCGATTCTCTGCTTCTGACCGCCGGAGAGCTGAATGGGATAAGCGTCGGCACGGTCGCCCAGACCGACCCGCTCCAGCAGCTTCTGGGCCGTGGCTTCCGCTTCCGCCTTGTCCATGTGCTTGACCTGAATGGGGGCCAGCGTCATGTTGTCCAGAATGGTCATGTGGGGGAAGAGGTTGAAGTGCTGGAACACCATGCCCATCTTCTGGCGGTGCTTGTCGATGTCCAGCTTCACCAGCTTGCCGTCGGGGCCGGGAACCTTTTTCTTGGTGATGTCCACGCCGTCAAAAAAGATCTCACCGCCGGTAGGCTCTTCCAGCAGGTTCAAGGAGCGCAGGAAGGTGGATTTGCCGGAGCCGGAAGGCCCGATGACCACCATGACGTCCCCCTTGTCAATATCCACGGTGATGCCGTCCAAAGCCTTGATAGTGCCCTTGTTGTAATATTTTTTCAGTTCTTTGACCTGAATGAGATGCTCGCTCATTGTCCGTTTCCTCCTTTGCCCAGCGTACTGGCGCTGCGTTCCTGTTCCGAAAGAAGTTGTGCCTGCTTGGCCTTTGCCTTTTTCCTGCCGGTCTCGCCGTTGCGCCGGTCGCCCACGCTCATTTTCTTCTCAAAATGCTCAATGACTTTGCTGGTGGGATAGGTCAGGCAGAAATACAGCACGGTGGCGATGACCAGCGCTTCGCCCATACGGTAGGTAGCGCCCTTCACGGAGTTCACCACGGACATGATGTCCTGCACGCCGATGGTGTAGCAGATAGCGGACTCCTTGATGATGGTGACAAATTCGTTGGCAATGGCGGGGAGAATGTTCTTGATGGCCTGAGGCAACACCACGAAGCGCATATTCTGCACCTGACTGAGACCCAGAGAACGGGCTGCTTCCGTCTGACCGCCGTCGATGGACTGGATGCCGGAGCGGATGATCTCGGAGAGGTAAGCGCCGGAGTTCAGAGCCAGCGCCACCACGGCGGGGAAGAACCGGTCAAAGCGGATGAAGCCGAACAGCTTGAAGCCCGGCAGAACCTTAATGTCCGCAAAGACCACATAGAAGATCAGGAAGATCTGCACCACCATAGGCGTGGCCCGGAACAACTCCACATACACCGTGGAAACAAAGCGCAGGGGATTGAAGCGGCTGAGCCACAGCAGGAATCCGCCGTCCCGGAGGTGGCCGTCCTTCGTCAGACCAAGGGAACGGAAGGGATAGATGTTGGAAAGGCGCATAACGGCCAGCAGCAGCGCCAGAATAAATCCGAAAACAACGGTCAGCGCGGAGAGGGCCACGGTGCAGACCACGCCCTGCAGGAACATGGGCCAGTATGCAAGTGCTTTTTCAAAACCGGCGGCAGTGAGCATATGATGATCTCCATTCTGCCGCTTTATGATATGTGGACGGGGGGAAATCTGCCATAAGCGGCTGCTGGCAGAGCCTTTACAAATGTGCAAGGGCCTCTCCTTGCGGAGAGGTCGATGCAGCGTATTTCATTAGGAAGCTTACTTCTCGTCAGCGACGATCTCGCCGTCCACCAGAGAAGCGGTGTCACCGGCAGCCAGCTCATTGGCTTCAGCCACGAACTGATCCATGGAACCGTCAGCCAGAGCGGCGGCAATGGCTTCGTTGACCTTGGCCATCAGGCCATCGTTGCCCTTGGCCACGCCCACAGCAGAACCCTCGGAGTCATAGGGAACGTCCAGAGCCACGCACAGGTCGGGATACTGCTTGGCATAGGTCTCGGCCACAGCGGTCTCAATATAAGCACCGTCCAGCTTGCCAGCCAGCAGCTCAGCCACAATGTCGGTGACCTTGGTCAGCACCACGATGTCGGCATCGGGGGAATTCTCATTGGCCAGATCGTTCTGGATGGAGCCGTTCTGAGCGCCGATGGAATACTCAGGCTTGTTGGTGTCCTCCAGAGAGGTGAACTGATCCTTGTTGCTCTGGACGCACACGAAAGACTGACCGCCCATGTAGTAGATATCGGAGAAGTCCATGGCGTCAGCACGCTCAGGATCGGGAGACAGGCCAGCCATGCCCAGGTCCACGCTGCCGGCAGCCAGCTCGTTTAGCACGCCGTCGAAGTCCATGGGGATGACATCCAGCTCCAGACCCATGTAGTCGGCAATGTAACCGGCCAGAGCCACGTCGAAGCCGGCCAGCTGAGGATCGCCGTTGGCGTCGATGGCGTAGAACTCATAGGGGGCGAAGTCGGGGGAGGTAGCCACGGTCAGCTTGCCGGGGTTCACCACAGAGACCTCTGTGCTTTCGGAGGCGTCAGTGGTATCGGACTCAGCGGGGGCGTCGGTGTTTTCAGCGGGGGCCTCAGTCTTGGAGCCGCAGGCTGCCAGAGACAGGACCATGGCCAGACTCAGGGCCATAGCAAGAAACTTTTTCATAACAGGTACTCCTTTTCATTCAATCTTCAATTCATCCTGCCGCCGTCAGGCGGCTTGCTTTTGATGATGTGAGTATACAACGAATAAATATGCAAGTCAACCATACAACCCCACATAGTTGCCGGAGGTTTCCTGCGGACTTTTGTAAGACTTTCACAAGAATGACGGAATCTGCTTCAAAATCAATGAATTTTTTCGGTTTATACAGCTGCATATTTTGGATATGTCTGGAAATTTCAGGGATGCGAGAAAGAAAAACAGGCTGTTGCAGCGGAAACAGCCTGTCAATATTCATATGTTTGTGAATATTCACGAACCGCTGTTTGCACCGCCCTGACTCATCAACCCCAGCTGGTAGAATGCCACGGCGCTGGCAGCGGCCACATTCAGGGAATCTACACCGTGGCTCATGGGGATCATCACCGTGTAGTCGCAGCGGGCGATGGTGTCGGCGGCCAGTCCGTCCCCTTCGGTTCCCATGACCACCGCCAGCTTCGGTTCAGCGGCCAGCCGGGGATCGTTCAGCCGGATGGAATCCTCCCGCAGAGCCATGGCTGCGGTTTTGAAGCCGTATGCGTGCAGGGTTTCCGTCCAGTCCGTGTCCTCCGGCAGATAAGCCCACGGCACCAGAAATACGTTTCCCATACTGACCCGGCTGGCCCGGCGGTACAGCGGGTCGCTTCCGGCGGCGGTCAGCAGTACGGCGTCCATCCCCAGCGCTGCGGCTGAACGGAAAATTGCACCAATATTGGTGGGATTCATCACGTTTTCCAGCACGGCGATCCGCCTTGACCGGGCGCACAGCGCCTCCACCGCAGGCAGCGGAGGCCGCCGCATGGCGCACAGCATTCCGCGGGTCAGGTGGAAGCCGGTGAGCTGAGTCAGCACGTCCAATTCCGCCGCGTAGACCGGGATATCGGCAGGGCAGCGGCTGAGAATTTCGGCTCCCTTACCGGTGATGTGTTTGGTTTCCATCAGGAAGGACACCGGCATGCATCCGGCGTCCAGCGCCCGGCCAATGACCAGCGGGCTTTCAGCCACGAACAGCGCGTTGGCCGGATCAGCCCGGTTCAGCAGCTGGTTTTCGGTCAGGCGGGCGTAGATGTCCAGCTCCGGGGCGGCAAAATCGGTAATGGGGATCACATGGGGCATGACGGTTCCTCCTGGATAGAAATTCGCCTCTTATTATATAAGGCTTTTCCGGGAAAAACAAGGCAAATACACAAGGAACGGCTCAGACATAGCCGTATAGTCCCCGGACGGAGACCTCTCCGGCGGATAGTGCTTCCTCCGTGCCGTCCTCCCAGCGAACCGTCAGGGAAAAATCTTCGTTGATCCCGGTGGCAAAGCCGTTCCGCGCGCCGGAGGGCCGCAGCACGGTAACGGGCCTGCCCAGCGTCAGGCAGTCCCTTCGGTACTGTTCCAGATACTGCGCCTTTTCCTGCGGGAAATCCCGATAGAGATCGTCCATGGCCCGCAGGATCTCTTTGGCCAGAGCTGTCCGCGCCGGTGCCTGCCCCAGAGCCTGCTCCAGTGAAATGGCGATGGGGGCGACCTCCGGGCCGAAATCCGCTTCCGTCTGCAATACGTTGGTTCCGATGCCTACGATGACGTAGCGGGGCAGGCCGGTTTCCGCTTCCAGTTCCAGCTCTGTCAGCACACCGCAGAGCTTTCGGCCCTGCATGACCAGATCGTTGGGCCACTTGATGCCGGGGCGGACGCCGCAGGCCCGCTCCACCGCACGGCACAGCGCCACAGCCGACCAGGCCGTCAGCATACTCAGCTCCTCCACGGAGCAGTGGGGCTGCATCAGAACGGAGAGATACAGACCCTTTCCGGCGGGGGACAGGAAAGAGCGTCCCCGGCGTCCCCGTCCGCCGGTCTGACAGTCCGCAATGACCGCCAGACCGTTTTCCACCTGATCGATGGACAGCCGCTTGATCTCATTGTTGGTGGAATCCAGACGGTCATAGTAAAGAACCTTCCGCCCCACTTGCCGGGTTCCGATGTCGGACAGCGCTTCCTGCGTCATGACGTCCGGCACCCGCACCAGACGGTAGCCGCAGTTGGAGCGGGAATCGATTCCGTACCCGTCCTTCCGCAGCGCTTCCACGGCTTTCCATACAGCCGCCCGGCTGACGCCCAGCTGCGCGCTGATCCGCTGCCCGGAAAGATAGGTGTCCTTTCCGGCTTTCAGCAGCTGTAAAATATCTTCTTTCAGCATGGTAAACCTCCATCGTCCATTTTTCTCAAATTATAGTTGACAATCAACTAATTGTCAACTATAATGCAATCACAATAAGTTTACAATTCGGAGGGAACCCACAATGTCACACAAAACACTTCGCATGATGCTCCTGTCCGCCCTGTTTGCGGCGCTGACCGCTGTAGGCGCATTCATCCGCCTGCCTGCGGGGCCGACGTCCATTACGCTGCAATTCTTCTTCTCCGCGCTGGCAGGGATTCTGCTGGGGGTGAAGTGGGGCGCGGTTTCTCAGCTGCTGTATGTGGGGCTGGGACTGCTGGGGCTTCCTGTTTTCACCATGGGCGGCGGTCTTTCCTATTTGCTCCAGCCCAGCTTCGGATTCCTGCTGGGGCTGATCCCCTCCACGGCTGTTATTGCCGCCCTGACGCATCGCTCCGCCAGCCGTCCCCGCCTGTTTCTGGGATGCCTGCTGGGCGATCTGGTTCTGTATCTCTTCGGCGTTCCCTATATGTACCTGATCTCCCATGTTTACGGCGGCTCCGCCACCACGTGGATGGCAATGTGGGCCAGTATGCTGGTGTTTGTGCCGGGCGATCTCATCAAGCTGGTGGTGCTGACTGCCCTAAGCCCGATCCTTCAGCGCCGCCTCGGCCAGTACATCCAGTAAACCGCAGCAAAGGGCAAAGCTTTCTGCATGAATGGCCGCAGACGGCGCATACTACCTCCAAGCGAAAATGGGAGGTCAAGCCATGTCAGAAATGTTTTGCTTTCAGTGCCAGCAGACGGCGGGCGGCAGCGGCTGCGTCCGCACCGGCGTGTGCGGCAAGCAGCCGGAGACAGCCAATTTGCAGGACAGCCTTGTGTGCCGCCTGATCCGGCTGGCGGAACTCTGCGAGGAACAGAATCAACACCCCAAGGAGGTCACGCGCCTTCTGGCGGACGGTCTGTTTACCACGCTGACCAATGTGAATTTCGATAACGAAGCCATCCGCGCCTTTACGGAACGGGTGGAGCAGCAGCTTCACCGGATGGGCGGCTTTGCCGCCGGGGAAGATCCCGGCTGGCTCTGGCAGGGGGAGACGGATACGGTTTCCCTGCGCTCCACACTGCTGTTCGGATTAAAGGGCATGGCGGCATATGCCCACCACGCCATGAATCTGGGCTATGAAGAGGCAGAAGTCAGCGCGTGGTTCTATAAGGGCCTGACCGCTCTGCGGCAGGAGCACAGCGTTGAGGAATGGCTGGCTCTCATCATGGAGTTCGGTCAGGTGAATTTTCAATGTATGGCGCTGCTGGACCGCGCCAATACGGAAACGTTCGGCCATCCTGTTCCCACGCGGGTGAACACGGATATAAAGCGCGGGCCGTTCATTGTAGTTTCCGGCCACGATCTGGAGGATCTCCGCCAGCTGCTGGAGCAGACCGCCGGAACGGGGATCAACGTGTATACCCACTGCGAGATGCTTCCGGCACACGGGTATCCGGGTCTGAAAAAGTATCCGCAGCTGGCGGGGAACTTCGGCACGGCGTGGCAGAGCCAGCAGCGGGAATTTGAAAATATCCCGGCGCCGGTGCTCTTTACCACCAACTGCCTGATGCCGCCTCGGCCCAGCTATGCCGACCGGGTGTATACCACCTCGGTGGTGGGCTATGAGGGTCTGCGCCACATCGGCGCGGACGATCAGGGGCGCAAGGACTTTTCGCCCCTGATCCGACAGGCGCTGGAACTGGGCGGCTACGAGACGGATCAGAGTATGAGCGGCATCAACGGCGGCCATATGCTGACCACCGGCTTTGCCCATGACGCTGTGCTGCGTCAGGCGCCGCAGATCATCGAAGCCATTCGGAACGGCGCTATCCGGCACATCTTTCTGGTGGGCGGCTGCGACGGCGCCCATCCCGGACGGAACTATTACACGGAATTCGTTAAGCGGACGCCCATGGACTCTCTGGTATTGACGCTGGCCTGCGGAAAATACCGCTTCAACGATCTGGATCTGGGAGAGATCAACAGAATCCCCCGGATTCTGGATGTGGGCCAGTGCAACGACGCCTATAGCGCCGTGCGGATCGCGCTGGCACTGGCGGATGCTTTCCAATGCACCGTCAATGACCTGCCGCTGACGCTGGTGCTGTCGTGGTATGAGCAGAAAGCGGTCTGCATCCTGCTGTCCCTGCTGGCGCTGGGCGTGAAAAATATCTATCTCGGCCCCACGCTGCCGGCCTTCCTGTCGGAAACAGTGGTCAAGACACTGGTGGACGCTTACGGACTTCAGCCGATTACCGATCCTCAACAGGATCTGGATGCCATTTTCCACCGGGGCTGATGCACAGCTTATAAACGGAAACAGCGGCCAATGCGGCCGCTGTTTTTATTTGCACCTTAAAATGCCACCTTCATAAACAGAGCCACGCAGCAGAGGATCACAGCCAGCGGCACATAGACATAGCGCCCCACGCGATACCAGCCGATTCCCCTTGTTCTGCCGCTGCCGGTATTGACGGCGGACAGCAGTTCGTCCTTTTTCATGACATAGAACCAGGAAACGGCGCCCAGCGTTGCGCCGATGGGGATGATGTAAATGGATACCAGATCCATCCACGGCCCCCATTTGTCAATGGTTTCCATTCCGATGCCGAAGCCAAGGCACAGCACGCACAGGATCACCAGCACAGCGCTGCGGCTGAGCTTGGGAAATTTGTGCATCAGGGATTCCGCCACGGCTTCAAACATATTCTGAAGAGAGCTGACTCCGGCGAAGATCATGGCTACATACAGGATAATGGCAAACAGCCGTCCCATGGGAATATCCTGCAAAATGGTGGGGAGCGTTACGAACAGCAGGCTGGGGCCTGCGCCGACGTCCAGCCCGTAGGAAAAGCAGGCCGGGATGATGACCAGCGCAGCCACCACGGCGGCGATGGTATCGAACAGGGCGGTGTGCTGGGCAACGCCCACCACGTCCTCTTCTTTGGAGAGATATGCGCCGTAAACAATCATGCCGCTGCCGGTAACGGACAGGGAGAAGAATGCCTGTCCCATGGCCCAGATCCAGATCATGGGATCTTTCAACGCTTCCCAACGGGGTGTAAACATGAACCGATAGCCCTCCGCAGCGCCGGGCAGCAGTGCAACCCGCACCGCCAGCACAAGGAAAATCAGAAAAAACAGGGGCATCATGACCTTATTGGTCTTTTCAATGCTGTGCGCGCCAAGGAACAGGGTCAGCAGCGTGCCGACTACCACGATCACATGATAGGGGATCACCGAATAAGGAGTGGAGGAGAATGCGCCGAACCATGCGGCGGCATCCGCGGACATCAGAGTTCCCACCAGAGAGTCTGCCAGCGCTTTAAGAATGTAGGTTACAATGACGGCATAGCCGACGGCGATGCACAGCGAGCCTGCCAGCGGCAGCCATCCCAGCAGACCGCCGATCTTCCCGGCAGATTTGCCGCGGGTGGCCCATGCGTTTTCGTAGGCCCCCAGTGTGCCGGTGGCTGCCCGGCGTCCCATGGCAAACTCTGCGGGCAGACCCACATAGCTGAAAATAAAAATGAACAGCAGATAAATCAGCAGAAAGGCTCCGCCGCCGTTGCTGCCCATTTTATGGGGGAATCCCCAGACGTTGGCCATTCCTACGGCCGATCCCACAGATGCCAGAATAAAGCCCCAGCGGCTGGCAAAGCTCTTGGTATTTCTGCGTTGTTCCATGACTTCTCCTGTCTGACCGATCAGCCTCCCCTGCACTGGCGAAGCCGAAGTATTTTACCGCAAAACAAAAAGCTTCCCGACACAGTGGATATGGCAGGACGGGAAGCTTTTTTATTTTAAAGCTTTGCCATAAAAAAGTCAAGAGGAGAAGCGGCACACTCAGACCTTCAGCTGTCCGGCAAGGTATCCGCTGGACCAGGCCCACTGGAGATTGTAGCCGCCGCAGTCGCCGTCAATATCCAACACCTCGCCAGCGGCATACAGGCCGGGAACTAGACGGCTCTGGAGCGTGCGAGAGTCGAATTCGGCGGTGCGAATGCCGCCTGCGGTGACCTGTGCGTCGTCAAAACCAAGTGTGCCAATCACTGGCAAGGAAAATTGCTTGATAGCTTTTGCGACCCGCTGAAGGTCATTGGAGGTCAGGACTGCGATGGAGTCAGTGAGGCCGTAGCCCGCATATCGAAGAACTGTCCGCCCCAGACGGTTGTGAAGCATCCCGGCCAGCAGATTTTCTGTGGTCAGCTCTCCCATAGATGCGATCCGCTGGCAGAGCAGAGCTTCCACGTCGGAAAGGGACAGCTGGGGCAGGAGATCCATGCGGAGTGTCAGGGGGCCTTTTTCCGTGGCGGTTGCACGGGACAATTCAAACACGGCGGGGCCGCTGACGCCGAACTCCGTAAACTGCACCTCGCCACGGCTGGCGGCCACGGCAGCCTGTCCTCTGCACAATCTGAGGTCCGCATTGGCCCGGACGCCTTTCAGCGCCTTTACATAGGTGTTGTCCGTCTTGATCTGCACCAGAGCGGGGTAGAGCTTCGTGACACTGTGGCCCAAAGCCTGAAGCAGCTCATAACCGCTGCGGGTGCCGCCCAGCTTTCCACCGGCCATGCCGCCGCAGCAGACGATCACGCGGTCTGCCGGCAGGGTTTCCTCTGCGGCGGAGACAAGAAATCCTTTTTTGCCCCGTTTCAGGCCGGTTACCTCGAAGCCGGTGCGGGTCATGACCCCGGCGGCGTCGGCGGCAAAACGCAGCACATCCAATACGCTGCCTGCCTGATCGGAGTAGGGATAGACCCGGCCGTTATCCTCTGCCGTAGTCAGCAGACCAAGACTGTGAAAGAAATCCAGCGTGGCGTCCAGATCCAGCGCCTCCAGAGCGGGACGGGCAAAGTCCGGGGCCTGACCGTGGTAGTAGGGAAGTCCCATATTCTGATTGGTGAGATTACAGCGCCCGTTGCCGGTGGCCAGCAGCTTGCGTCCGACCCGCGCCTGCCGTTCCAGCAGGGTGACCTGCCTGCCGTTTCTGGCGGCTGTAATGGCGGCCATAAGGCCGGATGCGCCGCCGCCGATAATGATGACTTGCATAGTGCCTCCTCTTAACAGCGGGGAAATCGGGGAGATTTCTTCCCACACTGAAAAAGCCCCGGCTGTCTCTGTTCAGGGGACACGCCGGGGCTTCTAAAATCGTATGGTCGTATGGATTTATTTGTTTCGTTCCTGACTGGACTGGATCGCGTGAAGAATGTGCATCTGCATAGCGGTCTTGGCCCCATCGGGATTGCGACGGCGCAGGAAGTTGACGATTTCCTGGTGGTCGGGGATGGAGTGAGTGGCCAAATTTGTTCCCTCTTCGTGATATTTGACTTCCAGATAAATAGACTTATTAACGACCTGCATCAGTTGCATGGCAAACTGGTTATGGGTGGCAGCGGCCAGGGCATTGTGAAAATCCTGTTCGGCGCTGGTGCGGTTTTTCCCGGCGGCGATCACTTCTTCAACCCTAATGCGGTATTCGTCAATGCGCTGAAACTCTTCTTCCGTCCCACGAAGGGCGGCGTAATAGGCGATGGAAGGCTCGATGATCAGACGGATCTCCATCATTTCACGGGCGTTGCTCTCCACGGCGCTGAGACCCCGAATATCCGGGCTGGCGGAGTCGATCCCGGCAGAAGTCACATAAGTACCCCGGCCGCGGCGGATCTCAACAAGGCCGCGGGTGCAGAGAATTCGGATGGCTTCCCGCAGCGTGACCCGGCTGACGCTCAAAAGCTCGGCCAGCTCCATTTCGTTGGGCAGCTTATCGCCTTCCTGAAAGCGCTTTTCCTCCAGAATCATATCGGCAATCCGGCTGGCGGATTGTTCTGCTAAAGAAGATGAAGAGCCGGACATACGCACCATACCTCCATACAATATCGCGCCTTATCCGCCTGCACCCGACACGCTGCAAGCGGCGAAGCCGCATCCGTGGGCAGAATATAAGGCCGGCAGCGGGCATTTCACTGCAAAAAATCACTTGTCAAAAGACATCTTACGACAAACATACATAGAAAGCAAGACTTTTTCACAAAAAAGCAACACAATGTAAACAAATAAAGGAATAAAGCTTCAAAGAAGTGAAAAACAGGAGACAGATTACGCAAAAATAGCGGAAAACAGCGTAATCAGCAATATTGACAAAAAATTAGCACAGTTGTCCAAGTTTTAACGAAAGACATCTTACTACGTCTGCGTGCTAAAATCAAGTAAAAATCAGAAAACGAGGGGGCGTAAAAACGTACAAAAAAGGGAATTAAAAAACGTAAAAGTGCTGAAAATGCAAAAATTGACAAGGAGTATATTGACACTTTCGGAAAACCTGTTTATACTTCACAACGTAAGATGACTGACGCCGTAACGCCAGCTAACCCATCGAATCAAAGGAGATAAGACCTCTACATGGACAGCGCACTGCGGATCACACTAATTGCAAATGCAGGGCTGCTGATGACATACCGAGGCACGACCCTGATGGTCGATGGCATCTATGGGCGGGAAGGACACCCGTTCAGCAACCTTTCGCCGGAGGTCTGGCGGGAGATGCTGGAGAGTGAGGACCGCTTTCGGAAAGTGGATTACCTGCTCTTTACCCACGCCCATCCGGATCACTTCTCACCGGAAATGACGGGGGAATTTTTGCATCATCGATCTGTGAAAGGGATGTTTCTCCCGGAGCCGCATATGGCGGCGGAGGACCGGCTGATCAAAATGCTGAGGGCGAAGAAAACGCCCTGTGTGTTGCTTTCGGATGCCACAGAGCACGCAGCCTACCGCATTGAGCCGGAGATCACCGTCCGGGCGTTTCGGACGCTGCATCTGGATCGGAAGTACCGGAACGTCCCCCACTTCTGCTACATCCTGACTTTCGGGGATCAGAACATCTTACTGACGGCGGATATGGATTACACCACGGAGACGCTGGCATCCATTCAGAATGTTCCCATCCGGGCCGTATTTGTCAATCCGCTGTTTTTCAACGCACTGAGCCACCGGAAGTTCTTCAAGGGAACGCTTCCGGGGCAGTCGATCTTTGTTTACCATGTTCCTTTTCCTGAGGACGATTCCATGCGGATGCTGCCGACGCTCCGCCGCAGTCTGGAGGCATGGCTTTCCGACGGGCGGCCGGTAACGGCGCTGACGGAGCCGTTTCAGGAGATCGAACTGTAAAAAATGGTCTCCCGGCAGGGAAAGCCCCTGTCAGAGACCCGGATACTTTCTTTACTATATAAGGAGGTTGAGCGAACATGGAAATGGAAATGGCGGAAGGCCGTCTGGGACGGGTCATCGCTCTGCGGCTCAAGCCAGGCACGGATGTGCTTCTGGGACTGACGGAGGCCTGCAAGCGGGCCGGCATCAACAACGGCGTGATCCTCAGCGCCATCGGCTCTCTGGACGGCGTGAGCTACTGCAACCCCGTGGAGCTGCCTACCAAGGCGGGCTACGGCTACGGCGAGGTGCTGCATCTCACCGGCCCCATTGAGCTGACCAGCGGCGCAGGTATCATCTGCCACGATGATGAGGGCAACACCAACCTGCACGTTCATATGAGCCTCAGCGACCGGTACGGCAACGCCCATGGCGGACATCTGGTGGAAGGCACCAAGGTGCTGCTGACGGTGGACGTCATGCTGGCCGAGGTTGACGGTCTGGTGATGGGACGGAAGTTCGACAATGAACTGGAGGTTCCTCTGTTTGCACCCCGTCAGAATTAAGTAAGCGTTCCAATATTTAAGTTTTCAATAGTTAATTTATAGAAAGGCGTGAAAACATTGGCAACGAAAAAGAACACTGGAGAAAAGTACTCCAAGGAACAGCTGCTGGGTTTCTACCGCACCATGGTACGGATCCGGGAGTTTGAAGAGCATGCCGCAGAATGCTTCACCAAAGGTATGCTGGCAGGTAACATCCATCTGAGCATTGGCCAGGAGGCCGCTGCGGCCGGCGCATTTGCCGCGATTGAAGAAAAGGACTTTTTCACTTCCACCCACCGCGGCCATGGCCATGCCATCGCCCGCGGCATGGATCCCAAGAAGTGCATGGCTGAGCTGTTCGGCAAGAAGACCGGCTACTGCAAGGGCAAGGGCGGTTCCATGCACATCGCTGATATGGCAAAGTGCAACCACCTGGGCGCCAACGGCATCGTCGGCGCTGGTCAGTGCATCTCTGCCGGCAGCGCTCTGGCTTCCAAGATCATGGGCGATGATTCCGTGACCGTCGGTTGCTTCGGCGACAGCTCCACCAACGAAGGCTCCTTCCATGAGTCTCTGAACATGGCTGCTACCTGGAAGCTTCCCATGGTGTGGTTCATTGAGAACAACTGCTACGGCGTTTCCACCGAGATCCACCGCGTGACCAACACCCCGGATCTGGCCAGCCGTGCAGCTGCTTACAACGTGCCTTTCGCCGTTGTGGACGGCACCAACCCCACCGAGGTCTATGAGGCCATGAAGACCGCTATGGATCACGCCCGTGCAGGCAAGGGTCCCTATGTGGTCGAGGCAAAGGTCTATCGTTATCAGGGCCACTACTGCGGCGACCCCGCCGTGTATCGTCCCAAGGAGTACATGGAGCACGCTCTGGCCAACGATGCCATCGAGAAGCTCGGCAAGCGTCTGAACGCTCTGGGCGTTAAGGACGAGGAGCTGGAAGAGATCAAGAAGGCCGCTAAGGAGGAAATGGACGAGGCTGTGAAGTTCGCGGACGAGTCCCCGTATCCCGATCCTTCTGAAGTCACCGACGATATGTATACTGCGGATAACGAAAGGTGTGTGGCAAGATGAAAAAGATTACTGTCAGCAAGGCCATTCGTGAGGGCCTGCTGGAAGAAATGCGCCGGGATGACAAGATGTTCATCATGGGCGAGGATATGGCCGTTATGGGCAACGTGTTCGCCATTACCACCGGCTTTTTGGATGAGTTTGGTCCCAATCGTGTGATTGATACCCCCATTTCCGAGGAAGGCTTCATGGGTATGGCTGTCGGCGCTGCTATGCGCGGTATGCATCCTTGCGTGGAGCTGATGTACGACGACTTTGTGACCGAGTGCGCCGACCCCCTGTTCAACCAGGCTGCCAAGCTGAAGTATATGTCCGGCGGTCAGTGCTCTATCCCTCTGGTGTTGCGTATGCCCATGGGTTCCGGCCGTCGTAACGCCGGCCAGCACTCCCAGTCTCTGGAAGGCATGGTCTGCCATTTCCCCGGCCTGAAGGTTGTGGCTCCCAGCTCCGCTGAGGACGCCAAGGGTCTCATCAAGGCTGCTCTGCGTGATCCCGATCCCGTGGTCGTCATGGAGCATAAGCTGCTGTACGCTCACAAGGAAATGATCCCTGAGGAAGAGTACGTCACCCCCATCGGCAAGGCCAAGGTTAAGCGCGAGGGCAAGGATCTGACCATCATCTCCTGGAGCCGTGAGGTCAACTTCGCCATGGAAGCCGCTGAGAAGCTGGCTGCCGAGGGTATCGACGTGGAGGTTCTGGATCTGCGTACTCTGGTTCCCGTTGACTGGGACGCCATCAAGGAGTCCATCTCCAAGACCCACAATGCCATCATCGTTTCCGAGGAAGTCAAGCGCGGCAGCTACGCAAGCGAGCTTTCCGCCGAGATCTCCGAGGAGCTGTTTGACGAACTGGATGCTCCTGTGGAGCGTGTCTGCGGTCTGAACATTGTTTCTCCCTTCAGCCCCGTACTGGAGGACCAGAACTTCCCGCATCCTGATGACATCTACAATGCCGTCAAGCGCGTGCTGAACAAGTGAGGAGGGTACTACTGTCATGGCTTATGAAGTATTGATGCCTCAGCTGGGCCTGACCATGGAGGAAGGCACAGTTTCCCAGTGGATCAAGCACGAGGGCGATGAGGTAAAGACTGGTGATGTGATCGTGGAGATCACCACCGATAAACTGACCAACGAGGTCGCCAGCGAGCACGACGGCGTGCTGCTGAAGATCGTGGCGCAGGAAGGGGAGGACATCCCCGTTAAGGGCCTGCTGGCTTACATCGGCCAGCCCGGCGAGGCTGTGGGCGACGCCCCGGCTGCACCCGCTGCCGCTCCTGCCGCTGAGGCTGCACCCGCAGCTGCTGCCGCTCCTGCCGCAGCACCCGCTCCCGTGGCTGCCAACGGCAAGCGCATCCGCATTTCTCCTCTGGCCCGCAAGACCGCGGCCAAGATGGGCGTTGACTATTCCGGCATCGCAGGTACCGGCCCCTCCGGCCGTATCGTGGTGAAGGACATTCTGGCTGCCGCTGAGGCTCAGAAGAACGCGCCCGCTGCCGCTCCTGCCGCAGCAGCCGCTCCCGCCAAGAAGGAAGCGCCTAAGGCCGGTCTGGAACTGATGGAAGGCGACACCGTGGTGAAGCTGACCGGTATGCGTAAGGTGGTTGCCGAGCGTATGCTGGCTTCTCACACCGAGATCCCGCCTGTGACCCAGAACATCAAGGTGGACGTCACCGAGCTGATGAAGTTCCGCAAGATGCTGCTGGCCGAAACCGGCAAGAAGTATTCCGTCAACGATCTGGTGCTGAAGGCCATTGCCAAGTGCCTGACTCAGCATCCCGAAATTCTGGTGAGCTTCGACGAGGCCAACCACCAGATCATCCAGCGCAAGCACGTGAATATCGGTATGGCCGTGGCTCTGGACGCCGGTCTGATTACCCCCGTCATCCGCGACGCCGACAAGATGGGTCTGGATACCCTGTCCGCTACCGCCAAGGATCTGGCTGCCCGCGCCAAGGAGAACAAGCTGACTGCCGATGAGTACAAGGGTTCTACCATCACTGTGTCCAATCTGGGTATGTTCGGTATCGAGACCTTTACTCCGATCATCAACCAGCCTGATTCCGTCATCGTGGGCGTCTGCGCCATCGAGGATGAGCTGCAGATGGACGATGAGGGCAAGCTGAGCAAGCATCAGGTCATGCGTCTGTCCGTCACTCTGGATCACCGCACGCTGGATGGCGCCGTCGTGGCAAAATTCGAGATGGATCTGCGTGATATTCTGCAGAATCCCATGAGCATCGTGCTGTAACACAGGGGAGGAACAAGCAATGGCTTTTGAATTGAAAATGCCCCAGTTGGGCCTGACCATGGAGGAGGGTACCGTCTCCAAGTGGATCAAGCATGAGGGCGACGAAGTGAAGGTCGGCGATGTTGTGGTGGAGATCACCACCGATAAGCTGACCAACGAAGTGACCAGCGAAGCGGAAGGCACCATGCTGAAGATCGTGGCTCAGGAGGGCGACGATGTACCCGTGAAGGGGACTCTGGCATGGATCGGCAAGCCCGGTGAGCAGGTTGGCGGCGCTCCCGCCGCTGCCGCTCCTGCAGTACCCTTTGCACCTGCCGCTCCCGCAGCTCCTGCAAAGCCCGCCGGCGACACCAGCGTGATCGTCATCGGCGGCGGCCCCGGCGGCTATGTGGCAGCAATCCGCGCCGCACAGTTGGGCGCCAAGGTCACCCTGATCGAAAAGCAGTATCTGGGCGGCACCTGCCTGAACGTGGGCTGCATCCCCACCAAGTGCCTGCTGCACTCTGCTGAACTGGTGGAGGACATCAAGAATCAGGGCAAGGACATCGGCGTGGAAGTGGACGGCGTGAAGGTCAACTTCCAGCAGGTCATCTCCCACAAGAACGACATCTCCAAGAAGCTGACCGGCGGTGTTGCCGGCCTGCTGAAGATGAATAAGGTCAAGAAGATCGACGGCGAGGCCACCTTTGTGGGCGAGAAGAAGCTCTCTGTGAAGAAGGCTGACGGCACCACCGAGGAGATGACCGCTGACGCCATCATCGTGGCCACCGGCTCCATCAACTCCCAGCCTCCCATCCCCGGCCTGAAGGAGAACCCCAACTGCATCGACTCTACCGGCGCTCTGTCTCTGGAGAAGCTGCCCAAGACCATGGTGGTCATCGGCGGCGGCGTCATCGGTCTGGAGCTGGCCTGCGCTTACGCTGGCTTCGGTACCAAGATCACCGTGGTGGAAGCCATGGATCATATGTTGCCCATGCTGGACGGCGACCTGACCAAGATCGGTGTTGCCCACATGAAGAAGATGGGTATGGAGTTCAATCTGGAATGCCCTGTGCAGTCCGTTGAGGAGTCCCCTGTGGGCGCCAAGGTAGTCTGCAAGAACAAGGCCGGCGAAACCGTCAGTTTCGAGGCCGAAAAGGTTCTGGTTGCCATCGGCCGTAAGGCCAACACCGCTTCCCTGAATCTGGAAGCCGGCAAGATCGACAACGACCGCGGCCGGATCATCGTCAACGACAAGATGGAGACGAATGTCCCCGGCGTGTACGCTATCGGCGACTGCGTGCTGGGCCATGCACAGCTGGCTCATACCGCTTCTGCCATGGGCGAGGTTGCTGCTGAGAACATCATGGGTCAGGAAGCCCATTATGACGAAAAGACCAACCCCACCTGCGTGTACATCGAGCCGGAGGCCGCTTCCGTGGGTCTCACCGAGGAGCAGTGCAAGGCACAGGGTCTGGAGTACAAGGTTGGCAAGTTCCCCATGAGCGCCAACGGCAAGGCTCTGATTCTCAACGGCGGCGAGGGCATCGTGAAGATCATCGCCGGCAAGGAATTCGGCGAGATCCTCGGTATGCACATCATCGGGCCCCGTGCCACCGACCTCATCTGCGAGGGCGCTCTGGCTATCGAGGGCGAGATGACGCTGGATGAGATCATTGCTACCATCCATTCTCATCCCACGGTCACCGAGACCATGCGGGAGGCTGCTCTGCAGGCTGAGAAGCGTGCAATTCACACTTCCAATAAGTAAGATTTTGGCTCCAAATGGGTGCTTTGCCCCCTCTGTTGACCAGGTCTGAAGCAATATATGTTATAGCACGGCGGCTGTAACATGGACAGCGCCGCGGCTTGTCCCGAAAGGGGCAAGCCGCGAGGCTGTGTAAATTCATCACTGTCCCGCGGCGTCAGCCGCAGTGGAATGGGAAAGGAGCGCTTGCCATGCCAGCTGTTCAGAAGAAAAAACCAGCGTTGGAACAGCAGATCAATGAGGAAGGTATTCGATTTCTCGGCAAGCACGTTTCCCGGGAAAAGGCGACGGCTCTTTTTGCAGCGACGCTGCTTGCCTGTGCCATGCCGATGATTTTGGGCGTGCGCGATTGGGCGAGGATCCCGCAGATGGTCACCACCGGTCTGGTGGGGATCAGCGGCGAGGATGATTCCCTTCCACGGTGGGCAGTGGTTTTTTTGATTCCCGGACTTATGTGCCTCCTGAATGTGATCGTTCACGGACAGCTGATGCTTCATCAGTCCAAGATGAAAATACCGCCGAAACAGATTCGGGTGGTAGGCCGCTGGGGGATCCCCATTGTGGGGACGTTCTTCAGCGCCGGAATGATTCAATATGCCGCAGGGGAGGCCGTGCTGCCGCTGCCTTTCACTGCGTCCTGTATCCTCAGTCTTGCCATGATGCTTCTGGGCGGTCATCTGTGGGATTGTCCCACAAACGCGGTGCTCTCGCTCAGGCACGCCTTCACCGGAATGGTTCAGGAGGGTGACTCCTGGAAAAGTCTGCACCGGTTTGCGGCAATCGTTTGGCTTGCGGCGGGGCTTGCAGTCCTGCTGGATACCATGCTCTACAATCAGGTGGCAGTCATAGGAGTTACGGCTCTGCTGGCTGCGTTAATACTTCCTGAACTTTGGGCGAAGAGGGGGGTATGAGCAGATCGCACCGGAGGGTGGATCAATTCGTTGAAAATCGCCTGCCGCACGTGAGAGGCCGGCGAAAAAACAGAAGGGATTGGTAAAATGAAAGTCTATAAGAAAATTATGGACGGACTGGCAATGATCGAAAAGGTGATCCTGAGCGTCATTACCGTGGTAGTTACCGTGGTTACCTTTGCAAACGTTGTGGTCCGTTATGCGTCTGATAGTCAGTTCGCATGGAGCGAAGAGCTGGTCATCAACCTCTTTGTTCTGATGATTATGATGGGCTGCGCTCTGTGTGCGCGGGACGGCAGCCTGATCAGCCTCTCCCTGATCTTCGATTTTCTGAAGGTCAAGGGCAAGAAAATTTTTGTGGCGATCGCCACCGTTGTCAACTGCGTATTCTACGGCGTGCTGCTGTATACCGGCTGGGAGAAGGTTCTCAGCCAGATGGCAAGCGGCAAGCATACATATTCTCTGAACTGGCCTGAGTGGGTGTTCTCCATCTTCCTGCCCATCGGCGCTGTTCTGCTCATCATTCACACCATCGAGTATTTTATCGACGTCATGAACAACAACGCTGCCTGCGTCAAGATCGAAGAAGGGGAGGAAGAGAACAATGATTAACCTGATTCTGTTCGGCACCTTCTTCATCATGCTGCTGCTGAACATTCCTATCGCAGTCAGCCTGGGTACCTCTGCCATTCTGGCAATGGTTTACGCACACGATCCGTTCACTGTTATTTCTACCAACGTCTATAACGGCATGGCCAAGTTCCTGCTGCTGGCCATTCCTTTCTTCGTGCTGTCCGGCAACATCATGGCCAAGGCCGGTATTTCCACCCGTCTGGTCAACTTCATTGATGACTGCGTGGGCCATCGCCGCGGCGGCATCGCAATCGTCTGCGTTATCGTGGCCTGCTTCTTCGGCGCGATTTCCGGTTCCGGCCCGGCTACCGTGGCTGCTTTGGGCATCATTCTGATCCCTGCCATGATCAACCGCGGCGGATTCTCCGCTCCCTTTGCCTCTGCCATGATGGCAACGGCTTCTTCCATCGCCATCGTTATCCCGCCCTCTATTGCCTTCGTTGTGTATGCCTCCATTACCGGCGTTTCCGTTGGTGATATGTTCATGGGCGGTATTCTCCCCGGCATCATGATGGGTCTGGCTCTGGTCATCATCATCATGCTGGAAGTCCGCAAGCGCGGTCTGAAGGCTTCCCGTGAGCGGGCTTCCTGGGGCCAGCGTGCCAGAACCTTCGGTACGGCGTTCTGGGGCTTCCTGGTGCCTGTCATCATTCTGGGCGGTATCTACGGCGGTATCTTCACCCCCACCGAGGCAGCTGCCGTGTCCGTGGTGTATGGCCTGTTTGTCGGCGTGTTCATCTACCGCGAGGTCAAGTGGAAGGATATGGGCGAGCTGCTGGTTGACTCCGGCAAGACCACCGGCGGTATCATGCTGATCATCGGCGCTGCCACGCTGTTTGCCTATATCTGCACCATCCATGGCATTTCTCAGGCTGCTCAGGGTCTGCTGCTGGACATCGCAGGCAACAAGGTTGTCTTCCTGCTGATCGTCAACGTGATCTTCCTGATCGCCGGCTGCTTCGTGGACGCCAACTCCGCAATGTACATCTTCATTCCCATTATGTATCCTGTGGCTCAGCAGCTGGGCATTGATCTGGTGCATTTCGGCGTGCTGTCCACCGTGAACCTGGCCATCGGCCAGGTGACCCCTCCCGTGGGTGTCAACCTGTTCGTGGCTATCGGCGTTGCTGACAAGCTTCAGGGCCTGAAGGACAAGACCAAGGTCACCATCGCGTCCATGTCCAAGGCTGTGTGGCCCATGATTCTGGCCTGTGTTATCACCCTGCTGGTGGTCACCTACGTTCCCTTCTTCTCCACCGTGTTCCTGAAGGGCTGATTCCCGTTCGATCTGTTGCTCTTATGAGCCGGAGGAGCGTCTCCGGCTCATGGGAGTTCAGATATTTTCAAACATTTTGAGGAGGAAAAACCATGAAAAAGTTTCTTGCACTCGCACTGGCGCTGACCATGGCTCTGTCTCTGGCAGCCTGCGGCGGCAGCAGCTCCGGCAGCAACGATTCCAACGCTGCTGACAACAGCACCGACTCCAGCAACACCGAATCCGGCACCACTTTCGAGAAGCAGACCTGGCGTTATGCCTGCTCCGCTACCGAGAACACCTGCTGGGCTGACATGGGTCGTGACTTCGGCCAGATGGTCAGCGACGCTACCGGCGGTGCCATCACCGTTGAGGTCTATGCTGCCGACCAGCTGACTGCCGGCAACCAGTCTGAAGGCATTCAGGCCGTTATGGACGGTTCCACTCAGCTCTCCGCTCACTCCAACCTGATCTATTCCGCTTTCGATCAGCGGCTGAACGTTGTGTCTCTGCCCTTCCTGTTCGACTCCTTCGACGACGTTGACGCCAAGCTGGACGGCGACGCCGGTAAGGCTGTCGGCGAGGTCGTTGAGAGCATGGGCCTGCATCTGCTGGGCATCGCTGAGAACGGCTTCCGTCATCCCACCAACAGCAAGCACCCCATCGCTTCTCTTGCTGATATGAAGGGTCTGAAGATCCGTGTTGCCGGTTCCTCTGTTCTGAACAACGCTTATCAGGCTTGGGGCGCCAACTGGGCCAACGCTAACTGGTCCGAGGTGTTCACCGCTCTGCAGACCGGTACTTATGACGGCCAGGAGAACCCCCTGCCCACCGCTGATGGCGCTTCCATCGCTGAGGTTCAGAAGTATGTGACCTACTGGACCGGCGTGTATGACTGCATCTTCTTCACCATGAACGCTGACCTGTACAACAGCCTGTCTCCTGAACTGCAGCAGATCGTTGACGAGTGCGGCCAGAAGGCTGCCCAGAATCAGCGTAAGCTGGAGCGCGAGCAGGATCAGGAAGTTCTGCAGAAGTGGGCTGACGCTGGCGTTACCGTCACTGAGCTGACTGACGAGGCTGCTGCCGAGTTCAAGGATGCTTCCTCCGGCGTTGCCGATCTGTTCGTGAAGGACTGCGTGGACAAGGGCTTCGATCAGTCTGAGGTCGAGTCTCTGGTTGCAGCATTCCAGAAGTAAGAGATTCTGAACAGAATCAGATTTAAATGAAAAAACCAGCGGCTGTGAATCATCACAGCCGCTGGTTTTTTGCAGATATTCGCTCAAAAAGGGAAGTGGATATAAAGAAAAAACTTGCTTTTTTCAAAGCAAGCATTTATTAAGAATACTCAGCGCACCCGATTGGTGGAGATAAGCGGGATCGAACCGCTGACCTCTTGACTGCCAGTCAAGCGCTCTCCCAGCTGAGCTATACCCCCGTATAAGGGGTGCGCTGAGTAATTTCTTATTCAATTAGTGGCGAAACTATTCAACATTCCGGCCAAATTCCAACGATCAACCGTTTTATTTCAGCGCCGCTCGCTCGGAACAATGAATACTATACCAGCATCTACGCAAAATGTCAACACAAATTTTCACTTTTTTCGCTTTTTTTCGAAATGCGGCAGAATGAACAAAGGAGAGGGCGGCAGATGCCACCCTCCTTGTGAGACTTGCAATCACTTCGGATGGGCCTGCCATGCGTTGTGGTCGGTATGAAGCAGGTGGTGGGATTTCTCGCCCAACGGCGCGCCGAGGTATTCCTGATAGAGCGTCTGGATCTCCGGGTTTTCATGGGAGAAGCGAATGGCAGCGTTGGCGTCCAGATTCCAAAGCTGGTCACCCCGGTAAGAAGCGTATTCTGTACCCTCATGGATCGGCTGCCCGCCGCCTCCGGCACAGCCGCCGGGGCAGGCCATGACCTCCACGAAGTCGTACTGTACGTCCCCCTTGGCCAGCGCGTCCATCAATGCACGGGTATTGCCCAGACCGCTGACCACTGCGACACGCAGGTTGCCGATGCCGGGGACGTGGAAAATGGCCTCTTTCCAGGGCTTGTCTCCGCGGACAGCGGAGAACGCGTCCGGGTTGGGATTTTTCCCGGTGACCAGATAATACGCGCTGCGGAGCGCAGCGTCCATCACGCCGCCGGTGGTGCCGAAGATCACGGCCGCGCCGGTGCCGGTCCCCAGAGGGCTGTCGAATTCTTCGGATTTCAGACTGGCGGGGCGGATGCAGTCGCTGCGGAACAGGCGGCACATCTCACGGGTGGTCAGAACCACGTCCACATCGGGATCGCCGCAGGCATCCTTCATGGTAGGCAGCTCACATTCCGCCTTCTTGGCGGTGCAGGGCATCAGAGAGACGACAAAAACCTTGTGGGGATCCAGCCCCATCTTTTCCGCAAAGTAGCTCTTGGCCACCGCGCCGAACATCTGCTGGGGGGATTTGGCGGTGGAGAGATTGGCGGTGTACTGGGGGTACTGGCTCTTCAGGAACCGCACCCAGCCGGGACAGCAGGAGGTGAACATGGGCCAGCTGTACTGATCCCTGTGGGTGAAGCGCTCCACGAATTCGCTGCCTTCCTCCATGATGGTGAGGTCGGCGGTGAAATTGGTGTCGAAGATGTAGTCAAAGCCGATTTGCCGCAGGGCGCTGACCATGTGACCGGTGGTGGCCTGCGCCGCCGGGAGTTGGAAGGTTTCCGCCCACGCGACCCGGACGGCAGGGGCGACCTGAACCACGGTGGTGATCTCAGGGTCTGCCAGCGCGTCCAGCACCCGGTTGGTGTCGTCACGGGCGGTCAGAGCGCCGGTGGGGCAGTGGGTGACGCACTGACCGCAGAAGGTGCAGTCGCTGTCCTTGAGATAGCGGCCGACAGCCACATCTACCGTGGTGCGGGAGCCGGTGCCTACCACGTCCCAGATGTGCATCCCCTGAATCTTGTCGCAGACCTGAATACAGCGCATACACTTGATGCACTTGCTTGCCTCGCGGATCACGGGAACGTCCATTTCCAGATGGCTCCGTTCCGGCTTCACCGGGTAGGGCTGATAATGGATGTTCAGATCGTGGGCCAGACGCTGCAATTCGCAGTTTCCGCTGCGGATGCAGGTGGTGCAGGTGGAGTTATGCTGGGAGAGAATGAGCCGCAGGTTGGTTTTGCGGGCCTCCCGGACTTTGGGCGTGTTGGTGTGAATGGCCATGCCTTCCACCACGCCGGTGTTGCAGGAGGTCACCAGTCGGTCAGTCCCTTCCACTTCTACCATGCACATCCGGCAGGCGCCGATCTCGTTGATGTCCTTCAGATAGCACAGGTGGGGGATAGGGATGCCCAGCTGCGTGGCAGCCTCCATAATGGTGGTGCCGTTTTTTACGGCCATAGCCTTGCCGTTGATCGTGATGTTTACCATTTCTCTATCCGTCCTCCCTTGAAGCTGCCGTAGCCAAAGTGATCGCACCGCAGGCAGCGCCCGGACTCCTGAGCCACTTCCTCATCCGTCATGGAACATTCCATGCACAGGAAATCGTGCTTGCGCTCGTCGGCGTCCCGTTCCTTGGAGTTGACCCGGCCGCGGGGACGAATATCGGTACAGCGGGGCGTGGGGATCTCCACATCTGCCCGGATCTCATGGGTGAAGCCAAGATATTCGTCGATGTTGTCGGCAGCGGCTTTGCCTGCTGCAATGGCACGGATGACCGTAGCCGGGCCGGTAACGCAGTCGCCGCCGGCGAATACGCCCTCCATCTCCGGCAGGCGGGTGCTGGAGTCTGCCAGCAGGGTGCCGCCCCGCTGGATCTTGATGCCGGCCTGCTCAAAGCCCTGCGATTCGATCCCCTGTCCGATGGCCACGATGATGAGATCCGCCGGAATGCGAACCGGCTCCACAGCGGCGGTATTGGGCCGGGGCCGGCCGGCCTTGTCTACCTCGCCGATGATCTGGGGCTGCGCCCACAGGGCTACCGCCCGGCCATCTCTGGCTTCGATCCGAATGGGGGCGTGGAGGGTCAGCACTTCAGCGCCCTCGGCGATAGCGCCTTCCACCTCTTCCGGCTGGGCGGTCATGTCCTCCTGACGGCGGCGGTAGACACAGGTGACTTTTTTGGCCCCCAGGCGGATGGCGCTGCGGGTGACGTCCATGGCCACGTTGCCGCCGCCGATGACGGCCACGTTCATACCGGTAAAGTCCGGCATTTCATTGTCGCCGATGTGGCGCAGCATATCCACGGCGGACATGACGCCCACGGCGTCCTCACCCTCAATGCCGACTTTCTTATCCGTGTGTGCGCCGATGCAGAGATACAGGGCGTCGTACTGATGGCGGAGATCCTCCAGCGTGATATCTGTACCGATATCCACGCCGGTATGGACTTCAATACCGAGGGAGAGGATGGCTGTGATCTCGCCGTCCAGCTTTTCCCGTGGGAAACGGTAGCTGGGAATACCGTACCGCATCATGCCCCCCAACTGCTTGCGCTTTTCGTAGACGGTGACCTTGTGTCCCATGAGGGACAGGTAATAGGCGGCGGACAAACCGCTGGGGCCGCCGCCGACAATGGCTACGTGCTTGCCGGTAGGCTCTGCCGGCTGAGGCTGGGGAACCTCACCGGCCCGATCCACGGCGGCCCGCTTCAGGCCGCGGATATTGACGGCGTCATCCACCATGTTCCGGCGGCAGCGGGACTCGCAGGGATGCTCGCAGATATAGGCGCAGGCAGTGGCAAAGGGGTTGTCCTTCCGCACCAGGCGCACGGCGTCGGCATAGCGGCCTGCATTTACCAGAGAGATGTAGCCGGGAATGTCCACGCCTGCGGGACACATGGCCACACAGGGAACCGGGTTGTGCAGGGTACTCAGGCAGCGATGGTGGAGAATATGCTCCTCAAAATCCTCCCGGAAGCCCCGGACACTGGTGAGGATCAGGTTGGCGGCGTCGATGCCGATGGCACAGTCTGCCGTATCCACAATGACCTGAGCCGTCTCTTCCAGATGCCGCAGCATCCGCATATCTGCCTCGCCGTCCAGAATTTCGGACAGCATATCCGACAGCTGCGTTAGACCAATGCGGCAGGGTACGCATTTGCCGCAGGTCTGGGCGCGGCAGAGATCCAGAGAGTTCAAAGCCATGTCCACCGGACACAGGCCCGGAGGGCTGGCTGCGATCCGGCGCTCCATGTTTCGGTAAATCTGTTCGACAACGGCCTGCGCACGGTCCGGCGTTTTCACTTCCAGTCTGCTCATTTCGCTCGATCTTCCTTTCCTGTTTTGCTCAGCGAATTCGTATATCCAATATGTTAAAAGATTGTTTATCAAAAATACACGAAAACTCTTATAGAAATTGTACCAAATGACGAAACGGGATGCAAGGAAAGTTTTCTTTCTGACAATATGGATCGTTTTGGACTAAAAAGAAATAATTCGGGAAGAAAAATGCGGGATTCCAACGAAAATAGTTGAAAAATTTTAACAATTCCTGAACGTTTCAAAGGGGTATTCAAAAGAGGAATACTTCTGGGCAATCAGGCGGATCTGTTGGAATAGCGATATATTTTGAGTAGAATAACGCTTCCATGAAAGCACCATTGCGAAAGCGGTACAATTATTGTATAATAAGCACAACGAAAAGCGAGAGGTTGACCTTTGGAAAGGGGGCGCCGGTATGGCTGTCTTTACGGTGAACGGCAGGCGTGTGACCGCCGAAAAAAATCAGAAGCTGCTGCGGTTTCTAAGAGATGAGCTGCGCCTCACGTCCGTGAAGGACGGATGCAGCGAGGGTGCCTGCGGTACTTGTACGGTGCTCATTGATGGAAAGCCCACCAAGGCCTGCGTCCCCCAGACGGATAAGCTGGAAGGGAAGTCCGTGATCACGGTGGAAGGGCTTTCCGACTGGGAAAAGCAGGTCTACACCTGGGCTTTCGGCGAGGCGGGGGCCGTCCAGTGCGGCTTCTGCATCCCCGGCATGGTGATCTCCGCCAAGGCGCTGCTGGATGTGAATCCCAATCCCACACGGGAAGAGGCGGCCTTTGCCATCCGCAACAATATCTGCCGCTGTACCGGCTATGTGAAGATCATTGACGGAATCCTGCTGGCGGCCGGATGCTTCCGGGAGGGGAAGCTGCCGGAGGAAACGGCGGACTGGAAGGTGGGCAGCCGGGTACACCGGGTAGATGTGCCGGAAAAGGTCACCGGCACCGGCCAATACCCCGATGACATCTATCTGGACGGCATGATTTACGGCAGCGCCGTCCGCAGCCAGTACCCCAGAGCGCGGGTGCTGGCCATCCATACAGAGGAAGCCAGAGCCTTGCCCGGCGTGGTCTGCGTGCTGACGGCGACGGACATTCCGGGAAACAATAAGGTGGGCCACTTGAAAAAGGACTGGGATACCATGATCGCCGTGGGAGACATTACCCACTATCTGGGGGATACCGTCTGTCTGGTGGCTGCGGAGTCGCCGGAAATTCTGGCGCAGGCCAAGGCGCTGGTGAAGGTGGACTATGAGGAGCTGCCTGCCGTCCACAGCCCGAAGGAGGCCATGCTGCCGGATGCGCCGCTGGTGCATCGGGACGGCAACCTGTTGGCCCATAAGCATATCCAGCGGGGACACCCGGCAGAGGCGCTGGCAAAATCCAGATACCTGCTGACCCGGCGCTTCAGCACCCCGTGGACGGAGCACGCCTTTCTGGAGCCGGAGTGCGCGGTGTCGTATCCGGATGGAGATGGGGTCATGGTTCTCTCTGCGGATCAGGGGGCTTACGATACCCAGCATGAGATCATGGGGATGCTGGGCCTGCCTGCGGAACAGGTAAAGGTCCGCAACTGTCTGGTAGGCGGCGGCTTCGGCGGCAAGGAGGACGTAACGGTACAGCATCACGCCGCCCTCATCGCCTATCTCACGAAGCGGCCGGTGAAGGTGAAGCTCACGCGGGCGGAAAGCCTGCTGATCCACCCCAAGCGGCATCCCATGGAGATGGAATTCTCTCTGGGCTGTGACGAAAACGGGATTATTCAGGGCGTGGCTGCGGAATGTATCGCGGACACCGGCGCTTACGCATCTCTGGGCGGGCCGGTGCTGGAACGGGCCTGCACCCACGGGGCCGGGCCGTATCAGTATGAGGCATATGAGATTGACGGCTGGGCCTATTATACCAACAATCCCCCAGCCGGCGCCTTCCGTGGCTTCGGCGTGACCCAGACCTGCTTCTGCATTGAAACGCTGATGAACGAGATGGCGGATCTGGTGGGCATCTCTCCCTGGGAGATCCGGTACCGCAACGCCATCCGTCCCGGTGGGGTTCTGCCCAACGGGCAGATTGTGGATGAGTCCACCGGCCTGCTCGAAACGCTGGAGGCTGTGAAGCCCTATTATGAGGAAGCTGTGAAGAACGGCGACCCGGTAGGGCTGGCCTGCGCCATGAAGAACGCCGGCGTGGGCGTGGGCATTCCCGATACCGGCCGGGTGCGGCTGGTAGTTCAGGATGGCAAGGTACACATTTTTGCCGGCGCTTCCTGCATCGGTCAGGGACTGGGCACCGTTCTTGTGCAGACCGTCTGCGGAGAGACAGGCGTCTCCCGGAACGATGTGGTTTATGAGCGCTCCAACACATGGACAGCGCCGGATTCCGGCACGACTTCCGGCTCCCGGCAGACGCTGTTTACCGGCGAAGCCTGTATCCGGGCCTGCAAAGGACTGCGGGAAGCACTCAAGGAGAAACCCTTGACAGAACTTGAGGGGCAGGCGTTTTACGGAGAATATCTGGGAAAGACCGACCCGCTGGGGGCTGACGTACCCAATCCTGTCAGCCACATCGCTTACGGCTACGCCACCCAGCTCTGCATACTGGACAAGAATACCGGCAGGATCAAGCGGATTGTAGCCGCCCACGATGTGGGCAAGGCCGTGAACCCCATTTCTGTAGAGGGACAGATCGAGGGCGGCGTGGTCATGAGCATGGGGTATGCCCTGACGGAGCACTATCCCATTGACGAAAATTGCCGCCCTACGGCGAAATTCGGAACGCTGGGCCTGTTCCGGGCCAACCAGATTCCGGAGATCACCCCTATCATTATAGAAAAACCGGGGCTGAAGGTGGGCGGCGGTGCCATCGGCATCGGCGAAATTACCTCCATTCCCACGGCACCCGCCATTGCGGAGGCCTATCGCCGCTACGACGGTGAGCTTCGCACAGCGTTGCCACTGAAAAACACGCCTTACGCAAAAAAATGACAGCGGAATGAACCGCTGTCAAGGAAAATTACTTTTCAAAGCTTCCGACGTTTCTGACCTGCTCCAGCGCGTCGGGGGTGTCCACATCCGTCAGTTCCAGCGCATCGGTTTCCAGCAAAAGGAGATCCTCTTCGTGACGACGGATGACGGCGCTGCCGCCCCGGTCGCCGGTCAGCTCCAGTAATTCCGGATAGAACCGGGCGGGGAAGAGACAGGGGTTGCCCCGGACGCCGCCGTGGGCCATGGCGGCGATTTTCCCCGGATTCTGCGCCCAGAGCGCCACCAGCGCTTCGGCGCTGTCCCGCTTCAGCCACGGCTGGTCGGACACCAGAAACAGCACCCCGTCACAGTCCGACAGCCGTTCCAGCCCCAGACGGACGCTGCGGCTCAGCCCCAGATCGGGTCGGTCATTGGCTACGGCGGCAAAGCCGTATTCCCCGGCCAGAGCCAGAATGTCAGGATACTGGCTTACGACCACGGTGACAAGACCGCTGGGAACGGCTTCCAGCGCCCGGCGGATGAGAGATTCCCCGTCCACCTGCGCCTTCAGCTTGTTGGAGCCGAACCGGCGGGCGTTTCCCGCCGCCAGCACCACACATCCGATTTTCAATGCAATCACCCCTGAAAAGCGTTTGATTTTGCTATAGTATACCCAATTTGTTCCCTGCAAGTCAATGACAGACAATAAAAGGAGGGATGCTCCATGAGCACAACGGTAGGAAAAAGCGTGACCCGTGTGGACGCCTATGATAAGGTCACGGGCCGCACGAAATACTACGAGGACCGAATGCCCGCCGGGGCGCTGTATATCCAAGTCAAACACGCCGAGATCGCCCATGGCTTTGTGAAGTCCATCGATACGGCGGCGGCAGAGGCCATCGATGGTGTGGTAAAGGTGCTGACCTGCTTTGACGTGCCTGACATTCCGTTTCCCACGGCGGGCCATCCCTGGTCCATGGATCCGTCCCATCAGGATGTGGCAGACCGGCATCTTCTCAATCGCCATGTCCGCTATTACGGCGATGATATCGCCGCTGTTATTGCGGAAAACGAGGTGGCGGCCTTGCAGGCTGTCCGGGCGCTGAAGGTGGAGTATGAGACACTGCCCTTTGTGCTGGACGTCCAGAAGGCTATGGAGCCGGGAGCGCCGCAGATCCATGAGAATTACCCCGGCAACGTCCTCAAGCACACGGATATGCGGAAAGGCGACTATGCCGCCGCCATTCAGGAGCCGGGACTGATCAAGGTGGAGGGGTGGTACGATACCCCCACTGTCCAGCACTGCCATATTGAAAACCACGGCTGCTATGCCTATGAGGAAAACGGCCGGATCGTGGTGGTGTCCTCTACTCAGATCCCCCATATCATCCGCCGGATCGTGGGGCAGGCGCTGGGCCGCCCATGGGCGGATATCCGCATTGTCAAACCCTATATCGGCGGCGGCTTCGGCAACAAGCAGGACGCATTGTATGAGCCGCTGTGCGCGTGGTGCTCCACGCAGGTGGGGGGACGCTGCGTCCGTATGGACTGCGCCAGGGAGGAGACCTTCGTTTCCAACCGCGTCCGCCATGCCATCCGGTTCCATATCGTCTCCTGGATTCGGAAAGACGGTCAGCTGGCGGCCCGGAAGGTGGAGTGCTTCTCCAATCAGGGAGCCTACGCCTCCCACGGCCATTCCATCTGCGCCAAGGCCATGGGTTCCTTTGCCCAGATCTATCCCTGCGACAATATGGAGTGCGATGCGTGGACGGTGTTCACCAACCGTCCTGCGGCCGGGGCCATGCGGGGCTACGGAATGCCGCAGGCCACCTTTGCCGACGAGGCCAATATCGACGAGTGTGCGGCCGCCGTGGGCATGGAGCCGCTGGAATACCGCATGAAGTACATCATGCCCAAGGACTACCACGACGCTTTTTCCGGCAACACCAACTATTTTGACTCCTTCCGGGCCTGCCTTGAGAAAGGGCGGGCGGCCATCGATTACGACCGCAAGCGGGCGGAGTTTGCCAGGGACACCGGCCCTGTCCGCCGGGGCATCGGCGCTGCGCCTTTCTGGTACAACACCGGCGTGTATCCCATCTCGTTGGAAACTGCCTCCAACCGGATGCAGCTGAATCTGGACGGCACAGTGACCATGCAGTGCGGCGAGACGGAGATCGGTCAGGGGGCCGACACTGCCTACGCCCAGATGACCGCCAGAGCCGTGGGACTGAAAAGCTACAGGGATGTACACGTTGTGTCCTGTCAGGACACGGATATCACCCCCACTGGCTTAGGAGCCTACGCCAGCCGCCAGACCTATATGGAGGGCTTCGCCATTGCCCAGACCGGCGCGCTGCTGAAAGAGCATATTCTGGCCTATGCAGCCGAAATGCTGGACTGCCCGGCGGCGGAGCTGGACATTGCCGAGGGCAATATTATCCGGAAGAGCAGCGGCGCGGTGGAGATGGATCTGTCCCATCTGGCCATGACTGCCCAGTATAATCCGGTCCACTCCGAACATATCACGGCGGAGAGTACCGCCACCATCCGCTCCAATGCCTATTCCTTCGGCTGTACCTTTGCGGAGGTGGAGGTGGACATCCCCATGTGCAAGGTGACGCTGAAGCGGATCGTCAACGTCCACGACTGCGGCAGCCTCATCAACCCCGCTCTGGCGGAAGCGCAGGTTCACGGCGGGATGTCCATGGGCATCGGCTACGGCCTTTCCGAGCAGCTGCTGTTTGATGAAAAGACCGGCAGACCCTTGAACAACAACCTGCTGGACTACAAGCTTTCCACCTTTATGGATCACCCGGATCTGGAGGCGCTGTTCGTTGAAAACCCGGAACCCACGTCTCCCTTTGGAACCAAGGCTCTGGGGGAGCCGCCGGCCTGCTCTCCGGCACCTGCCATCCGCAGCGCCATTTACAACGCCACCGGTGTTTCCCTTGATACCACGCCCATGACGCCCCATGTACTCTACCGGGCGTTCAGGGAAGCCGGACTGATCCGTGACGAACAGGAGGGGACTGACCATGTATGATATGAAAGCCTTGTATCAGGCAAACAGCGTAGAGGAGGCCATCGCCCTCCGGCTGGCGCACCCGGAGGCCCAGATCATCGCCGGCGGCAGCGACGTGCTGGTGCAGATGCGGGAAGGCAAGCGGGCCGGCGCAGAGCTGATCTCCATTTACGGCATCGACGCCCTCCGGGGCGTTTCCATGGGGCCGGACGGAACCCTGCGGATCGGTTCTCTCACCAGCTTTTCCCATATCACCAGAGATCCGCTGATTCAGAAGTATATCAACGTTCTGGGAGAAGCGGTGGATCAGGTGGGCGGCCCTCAGATCCGCAACATCGGTACCATCGGCGGCAATACCTGCAACGGCGTGACCTCTGCGGATTCCGCATCCACCCTTCACGCGTGGGATGCCGTTATCGAACTGACCGGCAAAAACGGTGTCCGCCGCCTGCCCATCCATGATTTTTATATCAGGGCCGGCAAGGTGGATATCCGGGGGGAGGATGGTGAGATCCAGACCGCCGTGCTGATCCCGAAGGAGAGCTACGAAAACTGTTTCGGACACTATATCAAGTATGCCATGCGGAACGCCATGGACATCGCCACGCTGGGGACGTCCGTCAACGTGCGGCTGTCCGCGGACAAAAAGACGGTGGAACGGGCCAGAGTGGCTTTCGGCGTGGCGGGGCCGGTTCCCCTCCGGGCCGGGACAGCGGAAGCGCTGGCGCAGGGCCAGCCGGTGAGCATGGAGCTGGCGGAGCGGCTCGCGCAGGCTGTAACGCAGGATATCAATCCGCGGGACTCCTGGCGTGCCGCCAGAGATTTCCGGCTGCACATTGCGGTGGAGAGCGCAAAGCGGGCGTTTGTGGAATCGGTCAGGCTGGCAGGAGGTGTACTGTAATGGCACAGTATCAGGTTGTTCATTTCAATCTCAACGGCAAGGATGTGGAGAAGATCGTAGACGTCCGGGCCAGCCTCACGGATATGCTGCGGAACGACTACCATCTCACCAGCGTGAAAAAAGGCTGCGAGGTGGGGGAGTGCGGTGCCTGCAACGTCATCATTGACGGCGAGTGCTTCAACTCCTGCATTTACCTTGCGGTCTGGGCGGAGGGCAAGCGCATCCGCACGCTGGAGAGCCTGCTTGGCCCCAACGGCGAGCTGAGCGACATTCAGCAGGCGTTCCTTGAGGAAACGGCTGTCCAGTGCGGCTTCTGCACCCCCGGTTTTCTTATGACGGCGGTGGAGATTCTGGAAAGCGGCAGGCTCTATACGGATGCAGAACTGCGGAAGCTCCTCTCCGGGCATCTGTGCCGCTGCACGGGGTATGAGAACATTCTCCGGGCGGTGAAAAAGACCATGTACAGACGGCTGGGCCAGCCCCTGCCCGCGGAGAGCTGATGTATCTGAATCTGAACACAAGAGAACACCGGCACGGAGCGTAGCTCCGTGCCGGTGTTTTTGGCAGTTCAGCGGCTTTTTTTGAATGTGAGATAGCCTTCCAGAATCAGGGAGGCCGCAACGGCGTCAACGACCTTTTTCCGCTGTTTGGCATTCTTGCCGCTGTTGAAGAGAATATTGTGGGCGTCAATGGTGGTTCGGCGCTCATCCCAGAGGACGACCGGTAGGGAAGTGGCTTCCTCCAGCAGAACCTTCATGGCCTTTGCCTTTTCCGAGCGGGGGCCGAGGGTGCCGTCCATGTTGACAGGATGTCCCAGTACCAGCTCCTCCGCGCCGTGTTCTTTCGCCAGTGCTGCGACCTGTTCTACAACCACCTCCTGACGGCGGCTGTTGATGACTGTGGTAAATCCGGCCAGCAGGCCGGTGGGGTCGGAAATGGCAATGCCGGTGTGGGCATCGCCGTAGTCGATTGCCATGATCCGCATAAAAACTCCTTTGCATATCTTCTACCGCTGTACAGACCGACTCCGTGAGGCGGAAACAGAAGAACTGGCCGATAGAATACTTTATGATATCACATCCCTGAGAGGGAAGCAAGCGGGAGCTTGCAGAATTTCAAATGTCTCTTTTCCACCAGAAAAGTCGAGAGTTCGGATTGCAATTTTAAAAGGGGAATGCTATACTGTATCAGTTAAACTATATCCTTCGGTATTCTAAGCGCACATCCGCCGGTTTCCGGCTGAAATACAGAAAAAGCGAGGTATGATTATGGAAAACGAAGTTCAGAAAAAAAGAATTTTAAGCGGCATCCAGCCCTCCGGCGACCTGACTCTTGGCTCCTATCTGGGGGCCATCCGCAACTGGGCGGCTCTGGCCGATGAATATGACTGCTACTATATGCTGGCCGATATGCACACCATCACGGTGCGGCAGGTACCGGCGGATCTGCGGCGGCACACGCTGACACAGGTGGCGGCCTATATCGCCAGCGGTCTGGACCCGGAGAAAAACGTGCTGTTTGTCCAGTCCCATGTTCCCGCCCACGCGCAGCTGGGCTGGGTGCTGGACTGCTACACCATGTTCGGCGAGCTGAGCCGCATGACCCAGTTCAAGGACAAGTCCGCCAAGAATGCGGACAACATCAACGCGGGCCTCTTTACCTATCCGGCGCTGATGGCGGCGGATATCCTGCTCTATCAGGCGGATCTGGTGCCGGTGGGCGGCGACCAGAAGCAGCACGTGGAGATCTGCCGGGATATTGCCACCCGGTTCAACGGGATCTACGGCGAGACCTTCAAGCTGCCGGACCCCTATATTCCGCAGGTGGGCGCCCGGATCATGAGCCTGACCAGCCCCAACAACAAGATGAGCAAGTCCGACAAGGATCAGAATGGCTGTATCTATATGCTGGAAAAGCCGGAGGACATCATGCGGAAGTTCAAGAAGGCCGTCACGGATTCCGAGGCCTGCGTCCGCTTTGACCCGGGGAATAAGCCCGGCGTGTCCAACCTGATGCAGATTTATTCTGTAACCACCGGCAAGAGCTATGAGACCATCGAGCAGGAGTTTGCCGGTCAGGGCTACGGCAGCTTCAAGACCACCGTGGGCGAGTCTGTGGTGGAGCTGCTGCGCCCCATCCGGGAGGAGACGGATCGCCTGCTGGCAGACAAGGCGTATCTGGAGAGCGTGTACCGCGCCGGTGCGGAGAAGGCTGCCTATGTCGCCAACCGCACGCTGTCCAAGGTCTATAAAAAAGTGGGCTTTCTGGCCCGGTAACGCGGAGGAGACATGAAATTTGATATGCAGCTGATCGGGCCGGCGGCATTGGCTTTGCTGACGGCGCTGGTGGTCAGTTTTTTGATGACGCCGGTGGTGAAGAGTTTTGCCTATAAGGTGGGCGCCATCGACGTGCCAAAGGATGAGCGGCGGATGCACCATAAGCCCATCCCCCGCCTGGGCGGTCTGGCTATTTTTGCCGGTTTTATGGCCAGTATCCTGCTGTTTGTGGATATCCGGCTGAATCCCCAGATGCAGAGCATCCTGCTGGGGGCCGTCATCATTGTGGTGCTGGGCGTGGTGGACGATATCATGGCCCTGCCGGCCAAGCTGAAATTTGTGGTGCAGATCGTGGCGGCGCTGATCCCGGCGCTGAACGGCGTGTCCATTCAGGCGCTGTCTAACCCGAATCTCTTTTCCGCCAACGCGTATTGGGTGCTGAACTGGCTGTCAGTTCCCATTACGGTGCTGTGGATCGTGGGCATCACCAACGCGGTGAACCTGATCGACGGGCTGGACGGTCTTGCCAACGGCGTGTCGGCCATTTCCGCCGCCACGGTGCTGGTGATCGCCCTGATCTGCTCTGAGGCGCAGGTGGCCATTGTCATGGCGGCGCTGGTGGGGGCCTGCGTGGGCTTCCTGCCCTACAACCTGAACCCTGCCAAAATGTTCATGGGTGATACGGGCGCTACCTTCCTTGGATTTATTCTGGCCACCATGTCCATTCAGGGGCTTTTCAAGTTCTATGCGGTGATCTCCTTTGCGGTGCCGTTCCTGATTCTGGGCCTGCCGATTTTCGACACGGCCTTTGCCATGATCCGCCGGATGGCCCACGGTCAGAGCCCCATGCAGGCAGACCGGGGACACATTCACCACCGGCTCATCGATATGGGCCTGAACCAGAAACAGGCGGTGGCCACGCTGTATGTGATCTCCGGGATTCTGGGCCTTTCCGCCGTGGTGCTGACCACCGGCGGCGAAGCCAAGGCCATGCTGCTGCTGGTGGCTCTGTGCATTGTGGCGGTGGTGGCGGCACGGGTGGTATTCCCCAAGGAAGTGAAAGAGGAGCTTCATGAGGAGCTGGAAGAGCTGGAGGAACTCACAGAGCTGAATCATCACGAAGATCAGGATGCGCCGAAGGAGGAGAAGCCGTAATGGACAAGCTGCGGATTATGAGCGTTTTCGGCACCCGGCCGGAAGCAATTAAAATGTGTCCGCTGGTGAAGGAGCTGGCCTCCCGGCCGGAGATCGAGAGCCTTTGCTGCGTGACGGCCCAGCACCGCCAGATGCTGGACAGCGTGCTGGAGGTCTTTGATGTCAAACCGGATTGGGATTTGGATATTATGACCCCCCGGCAGACCCTTTCCACCATCACCAGCAAGTGCCTGACCGGCATGGACGAGGCCATTGACACCCTGAAGCCGGATATGATCCTGGTGCATGGAGATACCTCCACCACCTTTGCGGGAGCGTTGTCCGCTTTTTACCATCAGGTGAAGGTAGGACACGTGGAAGCCGGTCTCAGAACCTATGACAAGTATTCTCCCTTTCCAGAGGAAATGAACCGCAAGCTGGTTTCCTCCATTGCGGATCTCTACTTCTGCCCCACGGTGAACAATAAGAACAACCTGCTGAAAGAGGGAATCACTGAGGGGCTGTTCGTCACCGGCAATACGGTGATCGACGCGCTGGAAACCACCGTCCGGGCCGACTACACATTCTCTACCGACGAGCTGAATCACCTGCCCTATGGGGAGAAGAAGATCATCCTCGTCACCTGCCACCGCCGGGAGAACTATGGCGAACCCATGAAGCAGATCATGCTGGCTCTGCGGCAGATTGCGGAGGAAAACCCGGAGGTGGAGCTGGTGTACCCTGTTCATCTCAGCCCGGTCGTGCGGGAAGCGGTGGGCAAATATCTCCGGGGCGCGCCCAGAGTGCATCTCATCGATCCGCTGCCGGCGGACGAGATGCACAACCTGATGGATCGCTGTTATCTGGTCATGACGGATTCCGGCGGTTTGCAGGAGGAAGCGCCTGCGCTGGGCAAGCCCGTGCTGGTGATGCGCCGGGAGACGGAGCGGCCTGAGGCGGTAGAAGCCGGAACGGTGAAGCTTTGCGGCGTGGTGCAGGACGATATCGTTACCATGGCGGAGCGGCTGATCCGGGACAGGACGGCCTACGAAAAAATGGCCCATGCTGTGAACCCTTACGGGGACGGGCAGGCCTGCCGCCGCATTGCGGATGACATCCTGTGGTATTTCGGCCGCCGGGAGCGCCCGGCGGAGGATCTGGCGTAAGGACGAAAAGGGGACGGAAGGAGGAGCGGTATGAAGCGGACACAGAAGCTGGTGACATGGAGCATTGTGATTCTGGTAGTGCTGGTGGTCCTGCTGATGCTGATGAGCAATCTGCGCCGTTCCTCACGGGTCGTTCTGCCGGACACCAGCACTTCCGCAGGGGACAGTGCGGAGCAGACCTCCGGGGGCAGCGCCATTCAGGTGGTGGAGGTGACGCCGGAAACGGTACAGGCGGCGATTGCCACGCTGCACCGGCCGGAGGCCTACAGCCGCAGCGTGACAGTGGAGTATCTGTGGAACGGCGGCAGCAGCACGTCGGAAATCACCGTTTCTGCTTCCAGCGGCTGGAGCCGGACGGATCGCACGCTGCCGGACGGACAGACGCGCCATGCCATTACCAATGGGGAAACCACCTATATCTGGTATAACAGCGAAACGGACGTGTTTACCGGCCCCGCCGGAGAGATCTCACCGGACGCGGAACAGACGATCCCGACCTATGAGGACGTGCTGGCCCTGGCACCGGAGCAGATCGCGCAGGCTGATTACCGGATGGTGTCCGATGTTCGCTGCATCTATGTGGAGACAGCGGAGGATGACTGGGGCTATGTCCAGCGGTACTGGGTCAGTGTAGATACCGGGCTGCTGGCGGTGGCGGAACGCCTGCAGGATGGCGAGACGGTCTACCGTATGGCGGCGTTGACGGTGGATGAGACAGCGCCTGACGCCAAAACCTTTACCCTGCCGGACGGAACGGCACTGATCTGAGTATAAAACGCAGTCCCGAACGGAGAACCCGTTCGGGATTTTTTTTGGATTTTCCCGGAAAAGGGGAGACCGGCCAAGTTGATTCCGCATAATCTGAGGTGAAAAACAGAGCAGGAGGAACAGCTATGGCACAGATCACCCATTTTTTCTTAGGCGCAAACAGCGGCAGCGGTTTTCAGAATCTGTTTTCGGAAATCATGGATCCGGAAACGGCTTTTGATCTGATGATTCTCAAAGGCGGGCCGGGGGTGGGGAAGAACACCTTCATGCGGGAGATCGGAAAAACCATGGAGCAGGCAGGGGCAGATGTGGAGTACCTCTGGTGCTCCGGGGATCCTGATTCGCTGGATGGCGTGGCCATTCCGGCCATCCGATGCGCCGTATGTGATGGGACTTCGCCTCACATCGTGGAACCGAAATACCCAGCGGCAGTCGATCGATATGTGGATCTGGGACGCTTCTACGACCTGCCTGCGGCAAAGGCGCAGGCGGCGGAGGTCAAGCGACACACCCATGACTATCAGGACGCCTATGCCCGCGCCTACCGCTGCCTGAAAGCGGCCCGGCAGGTGGAACTGGATACGGCGGCGGAAATTAGGCAGTGCTTTGACAGCCAGCGGGCCGCCCGGCGGATCTCCGGCATTATGGCGCGGGAGCTGCGGGGACAGGGAATCGGCACAGGGCGGATCACCCGCCGCTTTTTGGGCAGCGTCACCCATAAGGGCCCTGTCTGGCGGTTCGACAGCGCGGAGACGCTCTGTTCGAAAATTTACGAGCTGGAGGACAGCTATGAGCAGGCAGGAGGGCTGCTTTCCGCGCTGTGCGCCGAGGCAGTGCGGCGGAGCTATGACGTAATCGCCTGCCCGTCCCCGGAGGAGCCGGAGCGGCTGGAGCATCTGCTGATCCCGGAGCTGGGGGTGGCGTTTGTCACGTCAAAACCGGGCATGGAATATCCGGGAAAGCCTTACCGCCGGGTGCGGCTGAACGCTCTGAGCCATCCTGAGAGCAAGGCGCGCCTGCGCTTCCGCAGCCGGATGGCGGGCGTTCTCCGGGAGGAGGGGGTTGCCGCCCTACAAGATGCCAAGGCGGCGCATGACCGGCTGGAGAGTGTGTATAACCCCTATGTGGATTTTGAGGGGGTTCGGGCGCAGGCGGCGATAGAGGCGGGGCGGCTGCTGAGCTGGCTGAATTAAGACGGCGGCGGAATGGAAAAGATTGCCCGCCGCAGAGTCTGGTGCTATAATTTCATGTGTTCATAGCGGCCGCCTCCTGACGATGCGACGGAATTCTCCGCTGTGGATGCTTTTGCCATGCCCCCGTTTTATAAAAGCCCATGGCGGAACGGATCGAAAGAAGGTGGACGCAGTATGACGGATCTGTGGATGGTACGGATCGACCGGCCGATGCGGCAGGCGGAATCAGAAGCCCTGCTGGCTCTGCTGCCGCAGGAACGGCGGAACAGGCTGCATGGACACACGCTGGAAAAGCAGCCGGAGGTGCTGTGCGCCTATGGACTGCTGCTGGCGCTGCTGCGGAAGCGCTGCGGCTGGCAGGGCTTCCCGGCCGTTGCACGGAACGCGGAAGATAAGCCCTTTTTTCCGGCGTATCCGGGCGTGTGCTTCAGCATCAGCCATACGGAGGGGGCCGCGGCCGCAGCGGTGGCGGAGACTTCCATCGGGGTGGATATCCAGCGGATTCAGACCCCGCCCCGGCGGCTTGCCCGGCTGACAGGCACAGACGACCCGGATGCGTTTTTCCGCAGCTGGGTGCGGCTGGAAGCCTGCGCCAAGCGAACCGGGGCGGGAATTCTGCACCAGCTTCATGAGAAAGCTGCCCCAGCGCCGGAAACGGTTTATTCTGAAATCGAGACGTTCCCCGGCTATGCTGCCGGCGCTGCCGGACAGAACCCGCTGCTTCCGGGAGAGATCCGCCGGCTGACGCTGGATGAACTGCTGCGCTGTCTTGACATTTGCGCCTGAATTTGTATAATATTTACGGAATGAAAATGCACGGGCATATTTTACAATAGAGCTTGACAGGAAATTTGAGGAGGAAAGGACTATGACATATCCCATTGAGGTGGCGGGACTGAAGCGGGAACTTCCCGTTTGCAAGGTAACGGATGATCTGTATATCGGCGCATTTATCTGCTTTGGCGATGCGGAGCTGACAGTGGCCTGCGCGCGGGAGCTTCTGAAGCTGGTTCCCGCTGACAGCTATGACTATATGTTCACCGCAGAGGCCAAGAGCATCCCCCTGATCCATGAAATGGCCCGGCAGTCCGGCGCAAAGAAGTATTTCATCGCCCGGAAAGGCCCCAAGATCTATATGCCGGATCCCATCCATGTGGAGGATCAGTCCATTACTACCGCAGGCGTTCAGAAGCTGTTTCTGGGACGGGATGACGCAGATCTCATCTGCGGCAAGCGGATCCTGATCATGGACGATGTGATCTCCACCGGCGGCTCTTTGAAGGCGATGGAAGCGCTGGTTGAGAAAGCCGGCGGTATCGTCACCGGAAAGATTGCCGTTTTGGCCGAGGGCGGCGCGGCAGACCGCACCGATATCAAATTCCTGGCAAAGCTGCCGGTGTTCAATGCAGACGGGACTGTAAAGTGAATATACATCACTGTGCTTGATTATGCTGTGTTCTCCTCCGGCTGTGCCGGGGGAGAACCTTTTATTCCTGCTGATAGGACAGGAGCAGGGAAAGCCACTGGAGATGGGTTAAAGATTGGAAGCTTCTGCCTGTTCCAGCCGGTTCCCATTTGACGCGGCGTGGGATTCATGCTAAAATAAAACGGTAGATTACATCCATGTCCTTTGACAGAGATGC
>ENA-ORCM01000302-ORCM01000302.1-human-gut-metagenome-genome-assembly--contig:-NODE-302-length-47485-cov-63.185412_pt1 | contig 47485 bp, 80 predicted proteins | sample MGYA00242906_ERZ507928 | MGnify/ENA primary metagenome ERZ507928 (study PRJEB26167, sample SAMN06115497) | human gut metagenome | host: Homo sapiens | place: China:Shanxi | collected 2015-05-07...
AAATGGATACGCTGGCGAGAAATCAGAAATTGATGTCGTTGCTGAAAAATTGCGCACAGCTGCGCAAAAAGGAAAGACAAATGTCACGGTGAAATGGCTTTATGATTCACTAAAAAACGTTAGGCCATTCAAGGGCATACCGCATATTTACGACAGACTCAAGTCAAACGTTTTGCCGTCTCTTGAAGAAGATGGATATTGCGTATTCCTCAATAATACTGTTTACCTGAATCCGAGGTTAAAATAATGGCAACATTGCAACTTGCAGTAAAAGGTGAATATTTCGATGCGATGAAACGCGGAGAAAAAAAAGAAGAGTATCGTCTGGTAAATGCATACTGGGGTAATCGCATTTTTAACCGCTGGTACGATACGCTGATTATCACTCGCGGCTATCCACGAAAAGATGACGATAGCCGCCGAATTGTAGTGCCGTATGACGGATTTGAAGTGAAGACCATTACCCATCCACACTTCGGTGCGGAGCCGGTAAAAGTGTTTGCGATAAGAGTAAATATTAACGGATAACAAAAAACCCTCCATCAGGAGGGTTTATTTTTTAGTGCTTCAAATAGCTCTTCTGGTCTATACAGCCTTTTTCTGATGGCGACGCTGTGTCGAATATCATGACCATCATCAGTAATCAGTATCGGAAGACCTGCATTCTCGGCGGCGCATACCTCGTCGAAATTATTATTAATGATGCAACGCAGTTTAGCGCGCTGTTCATCGCTAACATTGCGCACAACTTCCCACATATTTTCCGAAGACCAGCAGCACCACACATGAGCACCGGTAAGCCGATGCGCGCGCCATGCGTCAAAGTAATTGGATACAAGGTATGTCCACTCTGTTTTTTCACCAATCGGGGTCACCGCGCCTCGCGTAAGTCTTCCGCGAGTGTACTCATGGCTAAATCCAGCGCGAAATGACACACTTTCATCGTCAGCAATGAATGCCACATTGCACGGCGACATGGTTACAGCCATATAGAGTGGGATTGCCACCAGTTCACCGGTTTTACCGGTTATGGTGTAGCCGCCTGCTTTTTCCATGATGGCCGCCACTTCTTCTGGAGCAAGGCAGTCCGATGCACCATTGACTTTTGGCAACTGCTTTCTAATCGCCTCAAGTTTTTCGCGTGGGTGCATGTTCAGAAATCCGGCCAGTGCCTCCATTGACTCTGGAAACGTCATTCCTGACAGCTTCATTAGCCAGGTGATTCCGCTGCCGTTTCCGCACTGGTTGCAGATGGCGCCGCCGTCACCTTTGTAGTCCAGGTTATCATCGAATCGGAACCGGTCACGACCTCCGCAACTAGGGCATGGCTGATGTTTACCATTGAAAATTCTCATGTCGACATTAACTATCGACATGATGGCAGCCTGCCAGTTTCCTACCATTAAAGGCTCTATATCCTTCCAGTCGTATCGCATAATTTCTTCCAGTTGACTATGATGTAGATTCATTGTAATTTACTAGCATGAAACGCGCAAGCGTTCTTGACATGAAACGCAACTGAGTTTAATATCGAGGGTAACAAATGGCTATCACACTGAAAAAATGTAAAAACTGCGGGAGAGAGTTTCATGGCACATCAAGAGCTGAGTTCTGCTGTTCAGGGTGCAGGCTTAAATGCTTTAGAGAGAAAAAGAAAAACTCAATTCATAACTCAAAAGGAGATAATGGAATATCTTGAGTATGACCCTGAAACTGGTCTTTTTACCGCAATAAAATCACATGGAACGCTGTGGCGTTCTGGAAAGCTGGTGGGCCACAAGAATCAGGAAGGTTATATCACGATAACTTTGCTAGGAAAGATTAGGAAAGCTCATAGACTTGCGTGGATTTATGTCTACGGAGAAGACATTGATGGTTATGAAATAGACCACGTAAATGGTGATAAATCAGACAATCGGATTTGCAATCTTAGGATTTCTAGTCATCAACAAAACATGTTCAACATGAAAAAGAAATCGACAAACAAATCTGGTGTAAAAGGCGTGCATTTCGACAAAAGGTGTAACAAATGGAGAGCGCAGACGTCAATAAACAGGAAGAGGGTTCACATTGGTTTGTTTAATACCATAGAAGCAGCAGAAAAGGCAGTTCGCGAATTCATGGTTGATAACCATAAAGAGTTTGTTAATTTAGGGTGAAATTATGCACAAGATAGACAAAATGATTGCAGAACTTGATATAGATAAACTGAAGCAATCAATAAAACCAGGACTTATCGAGCCATATGACTATCAATGGCTTGTTTATGCAAAATGCGCAGAAGTAATTCGTAATTTTGGCAAAGACCCTAAACCAAGCTACGTAACGGCATCAGTTTCATCAGGTAAGACAGTAATGATTTCCATGTTATGCAGTCGATTCCAGGATATGGGGTGGGAGGGACTGGTAATAGCTAGACAGTCTGAGATCATCGACCAGGATGCAAGTGAGCTTTGGAATTTTGGGGTTAAGAACTCACTTTATAGTGCATCGCTAGGCAGAAAGAGCACTGCTTACCCCATAATCTGCGCCACAGAGGGAACAATTATAAATGCTCTTTTTGACAAGAAAGATGAATCTGGTGAGGTTATTAAAAAATCAGACCTTTCAGATTACACGCCTAGATTTTGCCTGTGCGATGAGGGACACCAGGTTCCGTGGCATGACGTTGTAAGTGACAACCCAACAACTCAGTATGGAGTAATACTTACTGAGCTTAACAGGCGCTGCAAAGCAAAGTATGGACACGACATGATCACCATCGCTTTCACCGGAAGCCCTTTCCGTGGCACTGAGTCAATGAAGGGTGCCTACTGGAAGCATGAAATAATAAACATTGACACAAAGTACATGGTAGATCGCGGATTCGTTGTGCCAACAATCTTTGGTCTTCATGATATAGATGATTTACAGTATGACCTTTCTGATTTTCACGGATCAGATGTTGACGGAACTCAAGACTTTACCGCTGAGCAACTCAAGCAGATGCAGAAAGAAATATTAGAACAGGGTACTCTCACGCAAAAAATAATGATGAAGGTCATGGAGCTTACGAAAGACCGCAATGGGGTATTGATTACATGCGCAGGAAAAAAGCATTGCTTAGAAGCTGCAAAATATTTACCAGATGGGAGTTATGCGATAGTAACTGAAGATATGGGCATGAAAGCTCGCCGGAAGGCTCTAAAAGATGCCTATACCGGAAAAATAAAATACACATTCCAAATTGCGGCGTTAACAACAGGTGTAAACATACCTTTGTGGGATGTAAGTGTGATATTGCGAAAAATAATGTCACTTACCCTTCTCGTCCAGCTTCTTGGTCGCGGGATGCGCTTGCTGAAGAAAGAGCAAATTGACGCCGGATATCATAAAGAAAACCACCTCGTGCTGGATTTTTCAGGAACAATGTTTGAGCTTGGTCAGCTCTACGAAGACCCCATCCTTGAGGAAGCAGAAGCGCAGCGCGCCAAGCGTAGCGGAGAGCAGGTTCCATGCCCTAAATGCCAGACGATGAACAGCCCATATGCACGGCGTTGCATCGGTAAAGACTCAACGTCTCCAGATGGACGATGCGAAGAGTTTTTCAGCTTCATTCGCTGTGGTTTCGACAAGCACGGAATCCGTATTTTTGATGATGGTTGCGGCACAAAGAACGACCCGACAGCTCGTTATTGCCGTCAATGCGATCACGTTTTGCGCGACCCTAACGCGGCGCTTAATGAGCGCGCTTATACCGATAAAGAATGGACAGATGTGCAAGATTTTAAAGTCGAGTTGACCAAAGACGCTGAGGGGGTTATTTATCGTTACCTGGTGGTAAAAGCTGATGGAAAGACCGGTTGGGCAAATGAGGTGTTTTATCCGTTCGGAGGCAAGCCAAAGCACCTGCGTGACATGTTTAAAATGAAGGCTCTGCTTCCGCACCTGGAAGATAAATCAATGATGAAGAAAATGATGGACTGCCATGATGCGAAGACTTTCATGCATTACGCCGGGTTAATCCGGGCACCTAAGCGCATCACGCATCGTTTTAACGATAAAGGCCGCGATATCATCCACCGCAAGGATTTCATTGGAGAACAAATTGAAGCAGCTTGATAGCGGGATATGGGTATTCGACAGTGGTTATCGTGGAGAATGCCCTAAAGAAGAGACTGACCAGATGGCCTATGGTCTTTGGATGCAATACCGATTCCCTGAAGTCCTGTGGTTTCATGTGCCTAACGAGACTGGAACAAAGAGCGGCCCTCAATTCGTCGAGAAACGCCGCAAGATGGGCGTCAGGAGCGGCGTAAGCGACAACGTGATACTAACCAACGGCATTAATCATAAATGCGGCCTGATTGAACTGAAGAGGCGCGACAAGACAAAATCAAAAGTATCGCCATCGCAGATTGATGTTCTTGAGTGCGCCATTGCAGAGGGTCACTTTGGAGCCATTGCTTATGGTCTTGAGGAGATAAAAAGAGCGACGTTATTCTATTTTGGGCTTGATGAATGACGTGGTTTGATGTAGATTGATTTAACAATAAAAAGAGGTGATGGATGAAAGTTTATTTAAACAACGAACTCAGCAACGAGCAGTACCACGCTGACACAGAGCACATCAACGGCTCTGGCCTGTGGAACATCTATGACCGCTGTCCGGCAGCGTGGCGCTACAAAGACGAAGAAGATGAGCAGTCAAAGGCTCTTGTCTTCGGCACAGGAAGCCATACAGCCCTGCTTGAGCCTGAGCGCTTCGAAGCAGAATATGCCCGCATGCCAGTTGTCGAAGATTTTCCAAAAGACAAAGATGGCAATCGCACGGTGCTGGTAACTGCTTCCGACATGAACTCATGGGCGAAAGAGCGCGGCATTAAAGGCCTTTCAGGTAAGACTAAAGCCGAAGTGATTAAAATTATTCAGGCCACTGGCGAGACAGTGCAGATTTACGATGTTATCCGTGAAGAAGCAGAGAAGGCCGCTACTGGTAAATCAATGCTGGAAGGCAATGATTATGACGCCATCATGCAGATGCGCGCTGTAATCCATGCAAACAGCTATTACAGCAGCCTGCTTTCTGGTGCTTATTCCGAGGTGTCAATTCTCGGTCAGTTGCTTGGCGAACCATCAAAGGTGCGCTTTGACTGCCTTACTCGCGGTGGCGACATCATCGACTACAAAACAGCAGTGAGCGCCAAGCCTGATGAGTTTTTCCGCCATGCAGCGCGGCTAGGGTACTTTATGAAGATGGCGATGCAACACGACATGTTTGTTGAGGCTTATGGGCATGCACCTCGCTCGGTAAATCTTCTGGTGCAGGAGAAGAAATCTCCATTCATCCCTGCGTTGATTCGTCTGACTGATGAACAGTTACGCATTGGTCGCATTCAGCTGCGCAGCGCGATGGAAATCTATAAGGCATGCAAAAAAGCCAATTCATGGCCTGGCTACTCAATGGGTAATCCGGTCATCGAAATGGAAACGCCGGAATGGTTCAAAAAACAATTTAATTTATAACTAGTGAGGTGATGCAAATGGGTATTCTTAATATTAAACCAGCAGAGCGTTCAGGTTCTCGCATAGTGATTGGCATTTCAGGTCAGTCTGGTAGCGGCAAGACGCTTACGGCACTAAAGATGGCGCGAGGTATGGTCGATAAACCAGAAGAAATTGGATTTCTTGACTCTGAAAATGGTCGTGGCAGGCTTTATTCTGGAGAGCTTGACGGTCCATTTATGCACGCTGATTTGTATGCGCCATTTAGTCCAGCTCGTTACCGCCAGGCTATCGAGGAATTTCAGGAGGCAGGCGTTAAGGTTCTGGTTATTGATTCAGGATCGCACGAATGGGAAGGTGAAGGAGGATGCAATGATATTGCAGAGCAACCACTATTGCAGGGTAAGGCAATGGCAGACTGGAAGCGAGCCAAGTCTGAACATAAAAAATTCATGAGCGCTCTTTTGCAGAGCAATATGCATATCATCGTGTGTTTGCGAGCCAGAGAGAAAACGAGTTTTAAAAACCCCAAGAAACCTGAATCCCTCGGATTGCATGCTGTATGCGAAAAAGATTTTATGTTTGAAATGACAGTAAGCATGATGATGTATGATAATGGAAAAATTCAGGAATTTACCAAGCTACCAGAAGAGTTGCGTCCAATCTTCTTTGATTCAGGCCGTGATAGTGTACACGAAGGATACTTAGGCGAGGCTCATGGGAGAGGTTTAATTAAATGGGTGGATTCAGGTGTCAAGGTCGACGAAGAGTTTGAGCACTGGCGCTCTAAACTTCAAATGACGGCGTCGAAAGGCGTTGCTGCGTTAACTGCCGAGGCAGTTAACTTGCCTGATTCAGTGAAAGCAAAAATTCGTGCAATCTGGCCTACATTGAAGGCATCAGCAGAAGAGTATGAGCGCATTGAATCATTCATTAATGATGAATCTCCAGCAGCTGTAACTATCACGCCGCAGGACGATTTCAACCCGGCAAAACTCCAGAAAGCAGATGCGCACGCGTCATCTTCAAACGAAGAGAAGCCATCAACATCTCAACAGAACATCGAAAACTTTTAAGGGTAAATTATGGCATCTCGCGGAATCAACAAAGTAATTATTCTTGGCACTCTAGGCCAAGACCCGGAAGTTAAATATATGCCATCTGGCGGCGCTGTGTGCAATCTGTCTCTGGCAACATCAGAGCAGTGGAGCGATAAAGCAACAGGGGAAAAGAAAGAGCAGACAGAATGGCATCGCGTGGTTATCTTCGGAAAGCTGGCAGAGGTGGCTGGCGAATACCTGCGCAAAGGCTCTCAGGTATACATAGAGGGTAAATTACGCACTCGAAAATGGACAGATCAAAGCGGTGTTGAAAAATACACTACTGAAATCGTCTTGCAGCCGATGAACGGCGTTATGCAAATGATTGGTGGTAAATCAAGTGATAATGGAAACCAACAATCACAGCAGCGACAACAATCAGGAAGCAATCAGCAATCAGGATGGGGTAAACCTCAGCAACCATCAAACACATCAAAACCACCGGTAAACGATCCGCCGATGGATTTTGGTGATGATATTCCGTTTTGATGTGGATTGTGATATCATTTAAGTTAATAAAATTAATCGCGGGAGTATATGTAAAATGCGGAATTTCAAGAAAGGTGATGAAATACCTAAAGATCTTGTCGAAGTTAGCGAAGGCTTTATAGCTAAGTTTGGATGTGATGTAGCTGTTATTGGCGCTGTCATCACATGCAAAACAGATGGGAGTGTTATACAGGTTTAATCAAAGAGCGGAAATTATTCTTTTCCTGATGATTGGGCTATAAAGATCAAGGAGCATCAAATTATCGGTTGCGATAGCGGAATAAACTCAGGTATACATTGGACCTGCAAACCATGTAAGATGTAGCGGATTAGGATTTAAGGGTTGTATAGGTGGTATGTCGGAGGATATGCGATGTTTAAAGGTGTTACTTACTGGCATTTTATGGCGCTTCTATCAATTATAGTGCCTTTTTTACCAGCGAATTACCAAATGCTACAGCATGATTCGTATGTGATACTAACCGCCATATTCCTTACTAAAATATTAAAATAAAGGGCCTTGCGGCCCTTTAATACTACTCACTTTTTAAAGTTAAATGCTTATTTATACCTTTTAGTGCCAGATGTGAGTTGAGTAGCGCTAAAGCGTCATCAAAACACTCTGGCATATCACCTTCCCCCGAAACTAAATATTCTTCCGGCTCGTCCGACACCACTGAATACGTGCCGTCGGTATTATTTTTAATATAGAACATACTTCGCTCCTTACAGATACCCGAATGAAGGATGGTTATCGGAGAACATCCATACAGGAAGTTTTACGTAGATAGTTCCGACAAAACCAGTAAACAAGAATCCGAGATATGAATACTGGCCTCCGGTTAACTGTACTGCAAGAGGCTTAGTACCCATATAATCGTTAGCGGTGATTGATATCGTGGAGTTAGCCAGAGAGGTAAGGATATTTTGCGCCGAACTCTGGTTAACGCCATACAAGTTTTCAGTGTCGGTAACTGCGCCTGTAGACAGGTTAGCTGATCGCGTAACGCTGGAGATCGCCCTCGCGACGGCAGACACGTTAACGGCGCCGGTTGCAGCTGCCGCTTTTATGGAGCAAAAGCCGTGCGCATGCTGTGTATTACGTGCGGGGTATTGCGCAAGGCTATGCAATAACTGCACCGTTTCACTAGCAGACGTTAACGTTATTTTAACCGGGATCAAGCCATCACTATCAGCGTCCCCCGCGCCACCGTATACGCACGTAGCGGACCCGGTCTTAATACACCAAAAATCCGTCAAACCTCGGGTTGTTGGGACGTTAGCGTTTTCTGTTCCTGAGAGTAACAACACGTTATTAATTTTGTAACCATACTGACCGTCATAAGAAGGTAAGAATCTGTACGTCTGACCACTGTTAGGGTACTTAATACGAATTCTTGCCAGGTTAGCAGGGTTATATGATTTCCACGCCGAATACGCGCCGTTAACATACGGAGCACGGCAGAAAATATCAACATTATCCATATCGAGAACGGTTCGAATTGTTGTCCCAAATACGATATCTCGAACACCACCATAAACATCACCGACACCAGTATTAGGATACCATTGAACCGCGTCAGTCATTTTTAGATTATTCTCGCCAGCAGTGGTTGTGCGGGTCGGACAATTAAGCAGCTTACCGGCATTACCTTCCACGTGACCACCAGAAATAATAGTTTTCCCTAAGTTCTTCGGGCCGCAGAATACAACGTCACCACCGTTATAATCGATGTTACAATCTTTGAGAGTGATAAAGTCCCCTCGATCATCTCTGGATAGAGCATGGCTAAAGTTATCAGCGATGAGGCATGAATCTACCAGCATTCTTTCCCCGGAGTTAGCCCATTGAGCTGTCGACCCCGAGATAGCAGTCCTGGTGGCGATACCAATATTGTTGAACGTAAAATGGCAACCGCGAATCCACGGGATATAGGTATCTACCGAGCCGAATCGAAGCCCCTCGGCGAAGCCAGATACACGCAAATCAAATACCCGCGCGCCGCTACAGTGGGCATAAGACCCGCTGGGATAGGTGACGTTACCTACCCGCAGACCGGGATAGGTGGTAAAGTTCAGATTGCTAAGCGTATTACCACCTTTCAGCAACGCCCCGTTAGCGTAAATACCGCCCTCATTGTGGCCTGCGTTAGCACCCGCGCCTGAACCCCAGCCGGGGCCGTTATTCAGGAACATCATGTTTTGCGTCAGCCCGGTAAACTCGTTTGACACGACTAACGCTGTTTCCGAGTTAAAGGCGGAGTAATCCAGAATAGCACCCTGTGGCAAATGTAATGCCAGGAAAGTGGGTATTTTTACTGCTGCCGTCATTGTAAAAGTGGTGACGCCATCCGCCCGCGGGTTTGCAGGGACAACTAATTTAGATCCAATACCGCCGGCAACAAAACCGCGGCTAATTACTTTAGAAACTTTATGGCTGATTATGAGGTTAAGACATTGCGCCAGGTTATTTAAAGAATCAGAATATCCTGCTAAAAATACGTTGGTTCCGTTACTAATATCTGCGTCCCACACTTCACCGCCGGGAGTCACGAAACGGCTGTAGCCATCATCAATTGCGTCAGATGGGGCTGGGTTGTGGGTCATGATCGCATTCAATAACGGTCCACCGGTTACAGCACGTGCAAGAATAACACTTCCACCGGAAATGGGAGGTTCTAACAGACGTAATGCCGCAACGGTGCTTACTTTCCCGATATAAGATAAGCCAGCAGGAGATGATAAGTCCTGTCTTAAATTTGCATCACCAACGCTTACCAGATGAGTAACATCAGTGGTCCACGACGCGCTATTAATTCCAGTGGTTGTATATGGTGGATTAGTGCCAGCATTTAAACGCCAGAACTCATTCTGATAACGAATTACTTGATTAATACCTGTTATTGTATATGGCCCGTCCTCATAGTCTCCTAAAAACTGATAACCAGAGTTTAAGAGAAATTGCTGAAATCTGTCTTCCTTATCTTCCTGTGACACCTCGAATTCAGACTCCCTTTGAGTCTGTGCGTCCTGAAACTGCTTATTCCTGCCGGTATTCGTCAGCCTCTGCACGCTGAATCGGTCGGTGTAGTAATCAGCGCTTCCGTTAACCTCTTCATCAATCTTTCCGGCGTTAAACTTCAGGTCGCGCGGATCTTCAGAAGGGATTGGCTTATTAGTTGGGGTAGTAGCCATTGGCTGCAATCTCCATAATCATTAATTGCCCTATTGTATCATGCAACAGGGTTGGTGTAGGCGTACATGGCGTCATTGTACTCAGTTACTGTAAGAGATACCGTGCCATCTGTACCTGGAGTTTTCTGGCTGACTGTCCATAAAGTTGAGTCAAGCTCAACCTCTGTTGAGATGGCATATCTTGATTCTGACTGAACATTAACACCATCAAAAATGTTTAACTCGAAGTCAGATGGTAATGCGCACTCGAATGTATTCAGTCCAGTAACGGTACAAGCCAAACGCTCTGACACATTACCATTGGCGCCGGTGATAACCACAAACAGGCCGCTTCCAGCCGTGAGCTGCTCACTGGTGGTGAATGTGTTTCCAGACCTTGAGCGGATAACGCCTGTTTGCTGTACAGAATCATAAATATCGACAACAGAAATCATATCGCCAACGTTCACCCACTCGCCATCAGCAAGCGCTTTTATCTCCATCCCTCGGCGTGAGTACATCAGGCGATTGCACTCAAGCATAGCCCGGTCTGTTGCCTGATACAGGTTTCGAACATATAGCATGTCGAATTTTTTCGGCTTAGTTGGCTCTCCTGGTTCGATACCAGATGTTCCAACTTTATAATAAACGTAATCCTGTTTGTTGGTGTTTGGGTCTCGGTACTGAACGCTTACGCCATCATATGACCCCGGCAAAGTCATGTCATAAGAAATTTTGTAGCCATCGGCCTGCGTGTTTCTGGTATTGAACACAGTTTCAGGAGTTGATTTTTGCTCATCTCTTGAAAAAGATAAAACGCCATCATCCCAAAAAACCGTTACGCGAGCTGCATCACATATGGTTTGAATTCTTTCACCGATCGATTTATCCTCATCGTCAAATGTGTAATCAAAATACCCAAGACGCTCATCAGGCAGCGCATCAGCTATTTCATAGAGCCTTCCCACGTCAATGGTGCTTTCAGGCTGACCAGCAGTAATAAGCCAGTTATGCAGCACTGAATCTGCAAAACTTCTTGATGGCGTTAACGTATAGTCTACTGTACCGGTTGTTCTGTTGTATCCAATAGTCCAGCGGGTAATCAGCGCATTATATTTTCGCTCAGTAACTGATGTGGGCTGAAGCGTGGCCTTCACTGTCACTTTAACAAGGGTGTCATCAGGATAAACCACATTCTCGCGGATGTTGATAGCGTGCGCCGCCTGCAACGTTACGCGGTTGCCAGAGTTTGAGTTGTTTGTCCTTTCAATGCTGATGGCATACTTAGCCAGCCCATAAGCAGGAGTTAATTTATACGTGCGATAATAGGTTTTTGTTGTCTGATTGAATGGGTTGTCAATACTATCTGCGACCTGCTCCTCAGTTCCGGGAATTGCGTCTCCATTATCATCAACCGCCCATACCTTGATCAGATAATCAGCCGTGCCACTGGTTGGCCCAAGCTCAGACTGAACGTGAACCCATACCTGCGTCGACTCCACGGCTCCAACATATGGGCCAACAACAAGCGCCTCATTATCCACAATCTGGAAATAAGTATTGTTGATGGTTGCGCCGCTCAGGTTGCCAAGATTTGCGCCAGTCAGGTTATTGAATGTGAAATTATAAAAATACTGAATATCAGGAATGACGCCAGTTTCAGTCTCCTCAGCTGAAATGATGTTGCCACTAAGCTGGATGTTTTCAGTAACTGGCCCTGATGTAGAGTTGTAGGTGATATTTATTGTTAATGACACAGAGTGCGGTAAAGATAACCCCATAAAGTAATCGAAATCAGTGTTTTTTGGTATGACCATTAACAACTGACCGCCAGCATAATCTCCACTGGTAACAGATGTCGTGGTCGCTGTCTCTATCGGGGTGTCCTCTGACTCGTTCAGTCCTGGAACCTCCTGACCATCAAGTCCGTCGAACTGGTAAGGCTCAATGATTTGCCCGATCACATCACCTGGATTGTAGATGATATGAGTGGCGCCGGGCAGAGAACCAAGATTAGTTTCCGCATAGCGAACCGATGAAATGGTGTATTTCCCAAGGCCAAAGTTCATGAACTCAGTGACGTACTTAAGATCGTCAATGTATTCAAAAAGCGATTCCTGAATCAGGTCAGGGAATGCCCTTATCTGACCGAAGTTGTCAGGTCTTGCCTCTCCGTTTCGCGCAATATTGGTTTGCGATTTCAGGCTGTTATTGGGTGATTCAACCGTCGCTCCAGTGCTGGTTGATGGCGTTGATGCTTTTGGCAGCAGAAAAGAAAGAACCTTAGTTACAGGCTTGAGTATCGTGCTGATAAGGTCGCCAATGGCGCCGCGAGGCTGACAGTAAATGTTAACAATATCGTTTTGCTTTAACGATATCGACAATTCATCATCAGGGCCAAAAATGCGGCCATTCAGCGCAATCCTGATATCAGATGGAAGGCCGGAATTCTCCAGCCATCTCCACAGATTAGTGCCAGCAGGAACATTGCCCGTCTCTTTTGGAACTCCTGGCATCTTCTGAATGTGAATAACCGGCATAAGTCAGGAACCTTAATTTTGTTGATAATTTTTCGAGTGTTTTAAGGCGGTCTGTCTTGACTGCCGTTTTCTCTCGCGCATGCAGTATTTTATCACGACCCCACCACAGCGCGACATGTACCGGATAACTCCCGCGATAGGCAACCACCACATCGCCAATTTTTGGCCGACCGGTGTCTTTCCAGAATGAAACTTCTCCATTGAAACAAGTGACAAAATCGCCGCCATTTGAATATGAGTCATCATGATGAACATTAACATTCATGCACAGGCGATAGAACAGCACCACCAGACCCCAGCAGTCTACCGCGTCAACGTGACAACACCTGTCGACGTATGGCTTGCCAAGCATCATCCTCTCAAAATCGTCAAACGGTACGCAATCCAGGGAATTCTGTGATGTCATAAAGTTTTGCCACGTTGCCATTGATTGGGTTTTTTATGGAGATAGAGACAGTTACATCAGACTTATCAAGCGTCACATTGTTAACATAAAGCGTATATGGTTTTAATGGTGTGTCTTTGTCAGTCTCGTCAAAACGCTGGTATAAAGCAGTGATAGGCTCAATACGTCCAGAGCCTGACCATAACTTTAAATATTGCTTAAAGTCATTAGCCAGTCTTGCAAACTTCAGCGTGGCATTGATTACCGGCGTGTTTGATTGCTGACTTCTGGTCACGTCCATGCGCACTGGCTGGTAATTCTGACCACCAAGCACAACATCAGAAAACTCATTGCCAACAAGTCTGACATAACCAAATGAAGAGTGATAAAAGGTTATGGTGTCATACAGCTTCCAGTTTGGCCTTTTTGACTGGTATTCACGCAATGTTGGCATTATGGATACTCCGGCAAATCCCTGTTAACGACTTCATCGAGCCATGAATACCATCTCTCATCAAGCTCAACAAGCACATCATCAAACTCATCCATGGAGTTATTGAGGGTTCTACAGATGACATTTCCAGTCCATGTGACGATGCCGCCATTGATGCTTGTCTGCACGGGGTAATCAGTAAAGTGCAAAGTCTGATTCTGTAATCCGCTGCCACCAAGATCGATATCCATCGTGAACCATTCATTGCACTTGTTGAGATAATTTGGGCTTCTCAACCACTGCATAAATGCCCGCTCCTGCCTGAGCGTGAAAACCCACGTCAAACTCCATGTTACTGCAACATCGGTAGTTAACTTTTGAAATATTGGCGCCCCTACCGCAGGCTGATCGCTGCGGAATGGGGTTTGAGTCGTCATGTTCTTGCTGGCACGCTGCGCAAGCGGTAGCCATGATGGGTAAGCTATAGCCATTATTCTGTTGCCCTTCTGGTTGCAGTGGTGTTGCTGGTAATGGCCTGAGAAATAGGGCCGCCATTTTCTATGTCGGCAACGATAGTCTCAATTGTAACAGACCCGTCACCATTATCCGTTGCGGTTGATGTGGCTGTTGCTCCGCTGCTGTTATTGGTGACATTATTGTAAATAATGATACCACTGCCACCGCCGCTAAGGTCTTTGTTGCTGATAACCTTTCCGTTGTCGCCAGGTATCATGTACTGATTGCCATTGCTGGCTTGGAAGATTTCAGGTAGGTTGTTCTCGCCGACCTGATACATTGAGCCAGCTTGAGCTGGACCACCATTTTTCAGCGCCCCCGCAACAGACATTGCTTGAGCCACGCCAACAGTTGAAACAATTCCGGCCTGAGCGGGGATTGCGTTGGCTCCAGCCGTGGCAAGTGAGGTCATTGCCGCTGCCGGGGCCATAGCCGCTGCGATTATCTGAGCCTGAGTCGCTGCCATCGTTGAGGCTGCTGTCATTCCAACCTGCCCCATAATCACTGATTTAACCCACTCCACACCCATCTGAACGAATGAGTTAATCACAGCGTTCAACACAGTGCTGCCGATTGACTGTAGCGCCTCGCTAACAGACATTGAGCCAGTCAGAACACCAGTTAAGGCATTGCTTGCCGTTTGCCCAAAAGCATCAAATGCAGCAGCTGCTGCTTGCGTAGCCGCATTTTGCTGACTCCACTCCTGCCACATGGCATCAAGGCGCTGCTGGCGGTATTGCTCCTCAATAGCTGCTCTGGCCTGCTCAACCTCCGCTATCTTTTGCGGGTAAGCTACCGCGTAAGCATTGAGCGCTGCTAAATCTTTCTGATAATTTGTTTCAACGGCAAACATTGGTGATGTCTGCGATTTTAATGCAGCAAAGCCTTTTACAGCTTCGGCTCTTTTTTTCTCCGCCTCTGCCTGAGCCTTGAGCGCGTTGGCATTATCCCATGCCTTAGCCGCATATTGCCCGGCAAGGTTAATTTGCTCCTGAGTGGCTCCCTTGCCCAGTGATTGCTGAGCAACCAGTATTGACTGTTCGCGGCTAAGCTCTCTTGTGCTTTCAGCGGTAAGCAATGACTTCTGGCGGAGTTCCTCAAGTTTATTGGCGATATTCTCCTGCTCTGTGGCTGCTTTTTGCGCCGCTGATTGCGCATCATTTTGCGCTTTACCCCTTGCTTTCTCGGCCTCATTTAAATCATATATCTGCCCTGCAAGTTCAGCAGCCCTTGCTATCTGATTGGGGTTATCAGTTACCTTTTGAGCCTCCAGCCGTGCTTTTGTTACCGCCCTTTGTCTTTCATCCTGTATTTTTAAAAGCTGATTCTGCTCCTCAAGGCTGAGAATCATCTTATCAGCTTCTTCTGTTGGTGGTGACACCTGCAAGGATTTTGGGTTGAAGTTTTGCCCGGCCTGATTCGCTCGGTTTATCTCATCGGCAGTCAGGCCAAATGCTCTTGCCACCGCTCCTTGCACTCTCTCAAGAGTCGACCCTTTCTCAATCAGGCTATCATGCACCCCCATTGAGGTAAGCATGTTGTTTGTTAGGGTTCTGCTTGCTTCTGATGCCGTGTCCTGAGTTCTTGCTAGTTTATCCTGAGCATCAGCTAAATCTCTTGATTTTTTATTTAATTCATTGAGCACCCTTTCCTGATCGGAAGCAAATTGAGACCCTTGACCAAGAGATTCTGCCACCTCTTGCGCGGCAGGAGTGAAGCTGAGATACCTCTCACGAAGTGCATCAACTTCGCTTTGTAGATTTCTCACAACATCCTTTTGCGCCGAAATTGAAATATTGGCGTCAGCTATCACCCCCCTGAGTTGGGTATTGTTCATCGCCTTCATTGAGGCGTTAACTTTATCCAGGCCATCAGCAAAGCGGATTGCCTCTTCTCTGGCTTGCTGTGCTTTCTGCCAGAAGTAAAATATTGCCCCCGCCGCTAACATCGCCGCACCCGCTGGACCGCCTATCAATGAAAGCGCACCTCTGGCAAGGCCAATTCCTACTGATGCAGCACTTGCCGCTGATGCTGCTCTCGCTGATGCGGCAGCCTGTGCGTTTTCAGCCTGAGCAAGGGATAGTGACGCGGCGCTCGCTCTTGATTTTGCTGCAACCAAAGCATCAAGCGCCAGCATCTCGGCTGCACTGCCTTTTGCTACGTTATATTCAGCCTGAGCAAGCGCCAGAGATGATAGTGCTGCCTCTTTATCAGCTAAAGCCTTCCTCTGTGCGGAGTTTGCAGCCACAAGTGCTGATTGTGCCTGCTGATTCTCGGCGATCAATTGCTGTCTTGATGCGGCTATATCTGATATTTTCGCGGCAGTGGACATTGCCAGCGCGCCAACATAACGGCTCCCCATTACGCCAGCTACAATGGTTAGCGCCGTCCCGAGAGCCTGAATGTTTTCACTAGCCAGTATCACTGAGTCGCTAAAGATTTTTACGCCTGTTTTTACCGTTGCGTTTTCCCCAAAGAATCTTGCAACGTTGTTCCCGGCTATCTCTAAGGACTGACTGATAGTAGAGGTTGTTTTGGCAAACTCCCTCCCAATACTGTCTCCCTGCGACAGGAGGCCATTGACTATGACATCCGTTGTCAATTTGCCTTGGGCGGCCATATTTCTAAGCTCACCGATGCCAACCCCCAAAGAGTCGGCAAGAGCTATCATAAGCCGGTTGCCCTGCTCATTTACTGAGTTAAACTCATCTCCGCGAAGGGCGCCAGACGCCATGCCTTGTGCGAGCTGGATAATTGCGTTGCTTGCCTCTTCGGCTGACGCGCCGGATACAACAAAACCCTGATTGATTATTGTTGTCAGCCTTGTCAGGTCTTCCACGCTTACACCGTAGCTTCTGGTAGACCTCTCAAGTCTGGCGTACAAGGTGGCCGTTGCGTCCAGTCCTGAGCGTGTTTTCTGCGCGATATCAAAAACACGATTAGTTACATCGGCAAGGGTTTCAAACGGCGGAACTGAATCTCTGACGGCGTTAGAGAGTTTGTTACTCATATCCTGCCACGCCTGAGCATAGGCCCCGACCTGTTGCACGGAAAGCGCTGCAAGCAATCCCTTTGCGACACCAGTCAGGCTCGACATGGTTCCTTCCATTGAGCTTATAGAGCGCTCCGTCCTGTTTACACTGGCCTCGAGCCGCCCCATGTTCCCACTGAGGTCATTTAGCATCGACTCTATTTCACGACTGCCAGCCGCTAACTGAGATGTATCAATGCCAACCTCATAGACAATGCCGCCAACTTCTTCTGCCATTATTTTGCTCCTTTGCTTTTAGCGGCCTTTCTGGCGGCTTTCTCTTTCAGTTTCTGTTTATTGAGCTTAGCCCGTTCATAAGACGCATCATACTGCTCGCGCGTCATACCTTCCGGTTCCGGGTATTTTGATTTTATCATCTGCTGATACTCGGTCATGGTCAGGTCTTCTGCTTCCTCACGGGTGATTCCGAAATGGGTGCGAGCTGAGATGATGTAATCCGACATTCTCAACTCACTGGTTGTGCGCTTTTGGTTTTCCGAGCGCTGAGGAACCTTGAGCGGAGACTTGCCGATGATGCCATGCTCCATCAGGTTACGAGCAATAATAATAATGTCATTTACTGGCATTCTTCCGGTGACGTACTTTACACCACGTAGAGTTGGCTTCCATGACCCAATGAGCACCGAAATATCATCATCGCAACAGGACTGCATGATGAGGCAGGCGGCGCTGAGCACTTTCTTGCCATAGGTAGGGCGTGACAGGATTTTTGCCACCTGAATCTGCGCGCCATACGGCATTGATTGAATAGCGCCGAGTATGGCTGCGTATTCATAGCCATTAAGCGTGGCGTACAGCTCGACAATCTCTTTCGGTGAGCCAAGCTCATTCATCGCCGCAAATGATGGTTTGAAGAAAAAAGACTTGTCAGCCAGGGAGATGCGCATCTCTCCGATTTCTGTTAGCGGTGTGCGTTGTCTCATGTCTAAATCCTGTTTTCATAATGACGTAATTATACCATTGACAGGGAGTGCAAGACTGACGTAGATTGAAAGCATAAGGTGATTGAGGGTTTGACATATGAACGAGACTGATGCTGATTTGAGATTTTACATCGACCTTTACATCGATCAGGGTTACACCTATGAGGAGGCCCGCGTAAAGGCGATTTTGTTGCTGGCTAAGATTGGCGTAGTGGTGGAGGATTAAAAATGCCAGTTAACAAAGACGACGAAGATGTGATATCTGCATATGCAGGTCAGCGCATCGACATAAACTATGCGATAGCAATTCACCTCAGGCGCGCTGAGTTTATTGCTAATCTGATTTTGTGGGGCATCAAGAACAAGACGAGGAAGGCGTGATGGATATTAAATCTGTATGTGAAGGTGATAGCACTCATTCCGATGGTGAATTTACATGCGTGAAAACATCATCTGGCGATGATAGCCGCTACGCCTGCGAGCAATATATCGATGCGCTTGTTACTGTAGAGTTGGCTGCAAAACTGGCGATGATTGAAGGTCGTCAGATTAACAAATCAATCCGCGCGTGCTGGTCTGCAATCAGACCGAGAATTGATAATAAATTAAACTGCCAGATATTTGACGGAATGGTCTCACAGTTTATGCCGCATGGCGCGCTGTGTATGCTGCGCCGACAGCTAGATAGGGCGATTAGTGAGGAAAGCGATGATGGCTCTTGACGATGATGATGCCACTTCAGGAATCCGCGCACCTTCACTGCTGAAAAAATAAACCCCCTTTCGGGGGTTTTCTTTATGCGGTAACGGTAACAACACACTTGGTGGAGTCAACGTAATCAGGACTTGTTGCCGAATCCATCACGCGGCAGAAGTACGTACCAGCATCACCTGCGGCAGCAGTGGCCTTGGTGAACGTGTCGGTAGTAGCACCGCTGATCGGCGTGGTGCCTTTATACCATTGGTAGGTATAAGGCTCGACACCGCCAGCCGCAACTACCGGACCAAGCGTCAGAGTGGCGTCAGTGGCAACGCTTTTGGTTGCACTGATATCAGTGGTCAGCGTCAAATCTTCGATGCTGGACACGTCAACGGTAGAGCCATCATACGGCTTGAATTCAACTGAGCCGGTGATGATGTCGTTGGTGCCGCCATCGTAGCTCAGTGCGGTAATGTTGCAGTAAGCAACGACAACGGTATTACCGGTGGTCTGGCGAACCCACAGTGACGGCTGGCGACGAGCTTTTACTTCGGTGACAAAGTATCTGATGAGGTTATGCACGCCATACTCATCAGCCTTGTCAGCCTTGCGAACTTCAAAATCACCTGAAATGGTGAGGTCTGCCGTAGTGACCAGCGTTGCGACAAAGCCATCGCCATCATCAGCCTCTGAAGTGGTGGTGCTTGGGCTGAAGTCGACACCTTTTGAGGTCATGGGAGCAAAAAACTTCCAGTCTTCCCCTGCTGGCGCAGCATCCCAGCAGCCATCAGCCAGCTCAATGAGCGACCGGCGACCTGTGATGATGCCGTTATCATTTGCACAAATAGCCATGTTTAGAATCCTCTGTGTTTAGCTAAACAATCGCATTATATCATGCTGACAGGCGTTGATTGGTGGTGTAGATTCGAACAAACAACACAACGCACCATTAGCTCAGCAGGATAGTAGCAACGGACTTCTAATCCGTAGGTCACTGGTTCGAATCCTGTCGCGGGAACCATCACTCACCAAAAACAACCCTCAGCAACAACTCATAAACCGGTCTCTGCTCTGTAGTGAGTGTTGGACGACCAAGCGGCGCCTGCAACTGAATCATGCCAATGCAACTATCAACTGGATGCTCTTTGATGTATGCGATGACATCAAGCGCTTTTGCTTTTGTCTCCTCGATGTTGTACTGACCCTGTTGGCCGACAACATAGAGCGAAAAATAGTAATCGCCGCCGAGCCCTTTGCTTACGTTCGTGCCGCCATTGGATTGCAGCACCATAAACCGGTCTGTGCCAACTTCGGTATCGTTCCAGAATTCGAGTTGAGAAGTCCACCCGTCATAAAGACCGGAATCGCTAAGGTACTGGTAAACAAGCTCAAGCATATCTCTCATTTTAGCGTCATCTCTTTTTTAATTACCTGATCGACAAGCTCGCGTGTGTTTTCGCCAGCCTTGAGAAGGAATTTAGGCTCGCCGCTCTTATCCCATACATTTCCCTTTCCTTTAAGTCTCCCTGTGCGCGGCGTATTCGTGCCAAGCAGTTTACCTGGTGCATTGTGGACATACAGAGCATAATTAGCTGCATACCCAATCTTGCCAGTTATGCGAGTGCCATTAACCTCAACAGTATCATACTGGCTGTTTATCAGCACCGATGTAGCTACTGGAGTCATGGAGGCCGATTCAGTCCTGATGATGTAGTTGGCGGCTTTTATTGCTGATACCGCCTTCTCGCCAGTAATCTCGCCGACTATCTGCTGAGTGCGCTTAATAGCCTGCTGGATACCTCTCATTTTGGCGGCCATACATTACCCCGTTACCAGCGCAAAATCAGGCAGGTCATTGCGGTCCAGCGTATTTCCGTAATTCACTACGTTTCTAATCTGGTCAGCTCCGGCGGCCAGCGGGTCAGCGCTTGTGATGGTGCCAAGCATGATGAAGTCGCCAACAGACGCATCCTGGTATTCAGTCCAGAATGTGTTTTTCTGTGCAATCTCATTGCCAGCAGTGCCGGTAGTCAGATTCTTATCGAAGCCATAATCACACATGATGGACTCTGGGGCGGCGAATGTCGGTTTGCCATACTTATCTTTGCCAGTAAGCCGCCAGATTGTGCATGGCTGCGTATAGCTCCATCTCGCTATTGCTGACATGGTGCGGCCTCAAGAGTATAAATCCAGCGCGGAACAGGAAGGCGCAGCAATACCAGAATAACCAGCAACGGCATGCACCATTTACGGATTGCGATATTTACAGTTAATGTTGACGTTTTCATTTGCACTTACTCCCGGTGACAACCCGAAACCACGGCTTTGCACTTCCATCAGGCTCTTCCACAAGGTCGCCTGTGCAGTCTGCCGTATCGAGTAGTTTCATCTGATTGTAAAGGGCCATCCACGGCTTGCTGCCATAGCCAAATGACTGCGACGCACCAGATGGCGCCCGATGGCTGGTAATGTATCTCCCGGCCGTATTTGAGGCGATCAGGATAGATGCCCATAGCAGAATTGCATCCTGCCTGCATGTATCTTCAGGGTAATTAAGCTCAAGGCACTCTGTGATGCTCGCCACCAGGCACAGGATGCCCGTTGCGTCCGCCGTGGTGATGGTTACGCCTCTTGACGCCATGGCGGCGACAAGTTCACTTTCTGTCGGTGCTGCCATTCTTTTTGCTCTCCCGAATCTTCCACCACATCTCAAAAAGGTTTTTTGCCACCAGTGACAGCGCGCCAAGTATAGAAGCTACCGCAGCCCACTCGGTAATCGAATGGGGGATCATTGAGGCAATGTATGATTGCGCTACTGGCGTTTGCTCCGCCACCTTCAGGCCAAGGCCCGTACCAATGGACGTATAACCGGCTTTGTCGATTACCTGGCCGACAGTGCCACTAATTATCTGGTTTGCGGCGTGCTGAAGCGCGTCTCTCATTAATTATTCTCCGAATGATGAACTTCCAGCATCTGTACACCTGAACCAGCGAAAACGCTATGACGATAACGCCGATTGCTATATCCAATTTCGCCGCCTTACGTTTTTCAGGACGGAACAGCGCGGGGTGAGTATTGTTGGTTTAATTTTATCATAAAGTGTTGACGTAGATTGAGGGTGTCGCTATAGTGATGACGTAGAAACAACAATAAATGTTAGAGGTGATGAGATGAAAGAATTCAAAGGTACGCCGGGGCCGTGGCGTATGGACCGGAACAATGTACACACCGGACAAATAGCAACAATCCATCATTGCATAGGAAATGATTGGGTTGAAATCTGGTCTCCAGATTGGCCAGACACCGAACAGAAGCAAGAAGCTAACGCACGGCTCATCGCTGCCGCTCCGGAACTGCTGGAGTCGATGACCGTAACACTTGATGAAATCGGGCATTGGTTATCACAACAGAAACCAGACCTTAAAGAAAAGATAGTTTCCGCAATCGCCAAAGCACTCGGAGAATCCCAATGATACGCCACGAAATCAGAAAAGAAGACCTGAAGGCGTGGGATAAGTTCAAAATCAAGCTGGCATTAATCGTTATCGGATTCGCCATTTCCAGCGCAATCTGTTTATCAAAGTGAGGAAAAGATGACATCTCTCGGAAAAATTTACTCAGACAAAGAAACTCGCGGCGGAATCGTAGTCAACAAAGGCTATCAGGTTCCTGTCGACCAGCTTTATCTTGAGCCAGGATACAACATCCGCGAAGCCGATGAGCAGCACGTTGAATACTTCGCGCAGTGCTGGGAATCAGGCCAGCCAATCCCGGCGTTAACTGTTATTCCTGATGCCGATGGAAAGTGCATCAAGATTCTTGATGGCCAGCATCGTTATCTTGGCGCACTGCGTGCCATTGAGCGCGGCGTGCCAATTGCGCGCATTGAGTGCAAAGACTTCACCGGCGATGAGGCGGATAAAATCGCCTTCATGGTGTCTTCCAGTCAGGGAAAGCAGCTTGACCCGCTTGAGCGTGCAAAGGCTTATGTGCGCCTGAAAGGCTTCGGATGGACGAATGAAGAAATCGCCAAAAAGGTAGGCCGCTCAGTTTCTGATGTACAAATGCACCTGTCACTTGGTGACGTACCTGATGCCATCAAGCAGCGCATCAATGCAGGACAAATCAGCTATGCCAACGCCGTTGCAGTCGCACGTGAGCATGGCGATGATGCAGTTAACGTTATTGATGCTGCCGTTGAGGAAGCGAAAGCGCAGGGCAAGGATAAGGTGACGGCTAAAACGCTCAAGGCCAAAAAAGTTAAGCCGATTGACCGCCTGATTCAGTTGCTGAAAGAAGCAGATCATATGGTTGTCGCTGAGGGTCATGTCGCACAGGAGACCGAGGAGTTTTTGCGTCTTCCTTCCGCTGAGTTGAGTGAAGTGCTGGCGATTCTGGAGAAGCTGTGATGATTACAATTGGCACTGTTGCAAAAAACATAAAAGAAGGCGATCACATCCTAATGCGAGACGGCGTGGCTCGCCAGGTGGAGAAAATTCACTATCAGGAGGACATAATCGCATTTGAAATGAAGCGTTACGAAGAAAAAACAAGGCATTTCTTATTTTATGATGAATGCGCAAATGTGGTGGAGAGTTGGTAATGAACCACGAACAGTTCATAGAGAAAAACCTGCGCGAAAAACTACCAGGTATCGACAACGCGGCCATAGAGGCCGCAATTACCCACTACAGGCGCAACCAGAGTGAAAAGAAGGGCAAGATTTTCGATGAATGCCTGAAGGTTGCAAAACAACACATGATAAAGGTGAAGTGATGAAATTAAAAATCAGCAAGTTAATTCTTGAAGGCGCGTTGATGTTCCAGGCCAAACAGGATGTTCGCTATTACCTGAATGGCATTTGCTTTATGCCTGATGGTCGCGTTGCCGCTACTGACAGTCATCGCGCCATGATTGCCAGTAAGCATGAAAATAAATTGAAAGATAACGTTATCGTTTCTGTCAGCAAGTCGCCAACCAAGCGTTATGCGTATGCGCTCCTGGACACTGAAACAAACATTGTCACCTACCATGACGAACATGAGGCGATGGTTGGTGCGGGAATTTGTTCTGAAATTGATGGCAATTACCCCGATATTGATCGCGTCATCCCGAAGCAGACCGCGCCAGCAGAACAGATTGGCTTCAATGCCAAATATCTTGCCGATGTTGAGAAACTGGCGAAGTTGTTTAACCCGAAATTTGAAGCGGTGCTATTTGAGTTGAATGGCAACACCAGCGCCGCCGTCGCAAACATCAGTGCGCCTACTGGCGAGACTGCAAAAGTTATCGTTATGCCAATGAGGATTTAGTGATGAAAAAGAATGGCGTTTTTACTCAGAATGATGGCTCAAAAGTTGCCCGTCTTGGCGATGGTTACGTCGGCATTAAATTTGGCTCTTGCCATGGTGAAAAGTTAATAGCTATTGCGAATAGCACAAATCGAGGGGTGCCGGGAGATATAATTGATGAGGCTGATGAGGCTGAAATTTATATCACATTCAAAGACAACGCCTCAATTCAGCGGCTGATTGATGGCCTTGTTAGTCTTCGTGACCATAAGTGAGGATTTAGTTATGAACGAACAAGCACAAAAAATTCTGGAAGACCTGCTGAAGAAGGCCAGTAACGGCATTGATTCTGCGGTTTCATTTAGTCAGGCGCAGATTCCTGATGTCATTCAGCAACTTTTGATGTGGAACGCTGTATCTTCAGCAGGCATTCAAATAATTTGCTTAATAGCTATTATTGCATGTGTTTATCTAATGATTTTTGCATGGAATGAAGGTGATGATGGTGAAGCTGTTCTTGCTGTATTGTTCTTTACTGGCGTTGGCTCAATCGCCTGCATAGTTGTAATCTTTAACAATTTCGACTGGCTTAAAATCTTGCTTGCTCCAAAGCTCTACCTTATCGAATACGCGGCATCTCTAGTCAAGTAGAGAAAAGCCCCTTTCGGGGCTTTTCTTTTATCACGGAAGATAAGCGTCATCCTCAAACCATGAAACATAAGCATTGATATTTTGCGCCGCAGTATCCAGGGATGTGATGCGTAACAGATAGGTAGTATTAGGCGCCATGATGACCTGTTCACCGAGTTTTGCCTGTGAATTACCCTGCCCCTGGTTTGATGCGTTCCCTTCACTATACGTCGCAGCCACCGTCAGCTGGCCGATACTTGTAACCGTAGAGCCAGTAAGAAGCTGTGCCGTTGCAGTATGCGGCGCTATGTCATTTGGGTTATTAATCTCCGCAGCAGTGCCGCCAGTGGCTACAGCTCCACGGTAAATTGACGCTATGACACCTTTACCGGTATATCCGATTATGCGCTGGTTAAACACAACCTGTTTTGAGCCGGTAATAAAAATGCTGTCAAGGTTAGCCCCGCCAGCGACGTCAGTCACGCGACGTGATGCGGTGAATAACTTCCCCTGCTTGTTAGCAAGCTCCGAGTAGGGCTGCGCGACAACCTGACTTGATGGAACTGAGGTGTCAGCTCGCCACACCAGGACTTTCAGAGATGCAACGCCAGCAGGAAGCTGTGACTTGATCACCTTTAGTCGTAGCGCAACGCCATAATAATTATTATTGTTAACGTCGATCCAGAAATCACCAGATGCGAACGGGGATACCATTACTGAGATAGAGCCACTGGTTAATGGTGCGTGGCCGCCTGAAGAGTTTAATGGCACAATCTGCACCTGCAATGCAGTCCAGTCTGCTGACATGGTTTCACTAAGCGAAACCTCTCCGTCAGCCGGAGTTGTGTTTATTTCGTACCTGACAGCCATGATAACCCCCAATAAAAAACCCGCTTGTTTGCGGGTTTATTTTACTTGGTTTTCTTTGCCTTTGGCTGCGATTTTTGCGGAGTTGCAACTTCCAGAACTTTCTCACTAACCGGGCGAAGTTTTGACTCAATGTGCGGAGTGGATTCGTCAATGATATCGCCAATATCAAGCTCACGCAGGCGACCATCTTTATCCTTGACGAAGATTCCGCTGGCGATTACTTCATATTTAGCCATGATAACCTCTGATAGTTTAAAGGGGTTATTCGCCCCTTTATTTTTTACAGCGCGGTTTGCGTGCCGTAGCCGTTGAAAACCTTGCTTCGACCATTGAAATCCTTACGGATTTGCAGGCCCATAGCAGCCCAGGTCAGGAAGTTAAAGTTAGCGTGCGGCGTGGTACGCGGCTCTGCATAGGTAGATACCGGCTGAGCGACGCGAGGGCGGATGTACAGCGCATTCTTCACATAGCCGACGAAATGGTTTCCGGTCAGCTTGAAGTTGGTGCCGATAGACGCGATGCGGCCAACGTTGCCGGTCTTGCCGAATGCGAGGATATAATCCTCAATAGTGCCGCCTTTGAATCCTGCCGCGTCGGAGTACGGACGACTGAAGGAGCGACGCACAGACGGAGAAACCCACAGAGTAACCGGCTCGAACACGTTTTGCGTATCGAGAACCGCCTGGAAATCCTGGTTGAAGAACTCAACGATTTCATCAGGAGTTGCCGTTTGCAGGTCGATGTTCAGCGCGCCAGTGCCAGAGGTGCTCAGGTTAAGCTGCACGGTGTTCGGGTGGTTGGTGATGCCGTAAGCAGTATAAACGCCGTTCACGTTCAGGCTTGCATCGCCGACCAGCAGATAATCCGCCATGTCTGCGCGCAGGTTGAAGGTGGTGTTTTCCTGGTCATCAATTAGCGGGTCGAAACCTTCAGATTGCATACCCAGCAGCTCACGCCACTCACGGCCATAACCGGTTTTGAAGATCGGGATTACATCGCCGCTGTAGGAGTAGCGGGTTTTATCCAGGTCTTCAGGCTCCTGCCCGGAGATGGTGCGCACAACCTTACCAGCATCGGATGCCATGCGGCTGATTGCCACGGTCTTACCGATGTTGATATTGGTCGCCAGCGTCATCAGGTCGGCCATCATGTCCATTCCGGACTCGTTGCGGAATACACGGGTGGTCACGTCGTCCACTTCGCGCCAGTAGTCTTTCGTTACCAGTGCGGTGGCATTTACGCCGTATTCTTTCGCCAGAGCGTTTTCACCATTGATGAAAACCTTGCGGTCAACGGTCAGATGGCGCCACTGCTCTCTAACCACCTGCGAGTTGGTGATCAGGCCTTTCGTAAAGATAATCTTTTCCATTGTTCGGCTCCTTACGCCGCAGGCATTGCAGCATTGCCAGCACGACGAACTGCAACGAGTTCAGCGCCATCAGATGCTACGGTGTAGTCTTCATACGCATAGAACAGGATTTTATCACCTGTGTCAGCCACTTTTAACGCGCCGGAGCCATCGCTTGCCAGCGGAGTACCTTTTACCAGCGCGGAGGATGCCGCAACCAGAGCGTGATACGTTACGCCAAATTCGCATTGTACTGCCATACCGGTAGCATTTGCCGGTACAGCTTCGCTCACGTCGCCGCCGCCAACATAGTTGTGTTGCAGGACGTAAGGAAAACCATGACCGCCAGCAGTCGCATGCGCGATGATTTTGTCAGAGGAGTTGAAGTCGACCAGCGCGCCCGGTTGCAGAGCGACGTTCATCAGCCCTTCGCGCAACTGCGGGTCATTTTTGCGGGCCGGGCCGCCGATGATGGTGCCATAACGGATAGTAGCCATTATTCAGGTGCCTCCATATCAAAATCTTCTTCGGCACGGTTCGGCTGGAACCCGCCGGAAATCGGAGCCGCTTTACTGGTGAGCGCATATGTTTCACGCAGTGCTTCGCCAGTCAGCGCATTAACAGCAGATTCCGGCAACTTCAGCTCGGCCATAATGGCGGCGCGCATTGCGGTTTCTTCCTGTGCGGCATTGGCTTGCAGCTGGTCGCGCAGGGTTTTGTTTTGCGCCTCCACATCGGCCAGTTTCTGGTTGACTGCGGTCAACGATTCCTGAACCGGTTTGAGGGCATCGGCTAATACAGCCTGTAATTCCTCGTTAGTCATTGAGATTTCCCCTTGAGTTGTTTTTACCGGTTCAAGCTCTGTCTTATAAACAGCCTTAACCCGTTCACCGACTAATTCTACCATATCCTCACGGACGATGTAGGACTGCATATAAATGGTGCCGTCAATCTCAACGCCAAAGTAATTATCATAAACGGCGACGATATAAGGCCATGAGTCGTCTGACATCTCGGCCTTGATGATATTGTGGAGCTGCGCGGTAATATCGGTGAATGACAATTGATTGCCAGTAAGGCGATTGATTGCACGCTGCCACCATTTGATTTTGTTTGCGCTTTCGTCTGGCATTGCCGATTCCTCAAGGTTAACTACAACGCGCTCAATGTCTTCTCCGTTAGCAGCAAATATACCGACACCATCAGCAGGGCCGCCAGCACCGGGAATACCAGGCGGAAGAATGGCGAGGTGGTCCCACTCCATATTCCGGGCAATCCAGGAATATTTTTTACCCTTAGAAGTTCCTGATGCCTGCTCACGGTTGAGTAACAGGCCGGTAGATACCTGAACAGGTTCGGCATCGGCGCTGTTAACTTTTAGTCCATCAATGCGCGACAGCAATTCTTTACCTTTATCAGAGCGCTCAGCCACCACCTTATTAATATAAAGGTCTACCAGCACCTTACTGCCGTCATGAGATGAGTTCTCAATCCATGCGCCAACGCCGAACTGATTGGCGGCTCGCGTCATGTTGGCCGACACGTATTTACCGTCAATCTTCGGGTGGTCATATGGCGCCGGTTTGCCATCAAGGCCGTGAAATGATTTTTTAATCTCCTCACCAGGGTACAGGCCGCCGTTCATGACAATATCATCCACCACCGGCACGACATTCTTGATGACATAGTGCGGTTCGCCATCAATTATTTTTTCACCGATGTTGCTGGCTGAGTTGATGGTGTACAGGATGTTAACCTGTAATTTATTATTCATGTGCTTGAATGCCTCCACCTCAGCAAGGCGCTTTTTCGCCGCCTCTTCGGTGTCGTACTCGCCAAACTGGTGCGAGCCATCCTTAGATTTAACGACCCACTTGTCGCCAATTTTGACAATCATGACCTTTCTCCGCGCTTACTTTATGCCCGGATTATAACACACCATAAATATGCACCACGAAACGGACGCAAGAAGGTAAAGCGGAGACGCGGTAAAAGCGAAAAGAGTAGCAAAGAATGATATCAGTATGATTGGCATGGCTGCTACCTCCTGAGTGCAAGGTAACAGCCACGAAAGAGAATTCATTGAGGACTATTCTTATTTAACATTCCGCAGTTTACTTTTGCGCGGTTTACGGCATCCATGAATTTCCCGACAGGCATCGTTTTGCGGATTTCAGCCAGAATGGCGCCGTGTAACATTCTTTCTTCGCCGTAATAGAGCTTATCAAGTCGAGTGCGAACCAGCGCGCGGGTGCGTTTCATATGGTCTCGCGCTTTCATTGCCTTCTCTTTCCATACCTTGCCTGCATCATGATTACCGGCAAGCTGGCGCTCAATAGCCTCAATCTCAAAAGCAATCGTCATATCAATGTCATCCAGCTCGCTGATTGTTGCTTCCATGATTTCGTTAAGTTGTAGTTTCATTTACGACTCCACATCCAAATGTTTAACTTCGCCATCTTTGTATAACCTCCATGGGATGCAAACGATGCATCCACCAATATTCATTTCAATGGAGTGCTCACCCTCTCTGAATGAATCTGCATGCCACTGACCAACCGTGTCGTCATGCCATGTAATTTTAATTAATGCGCTTTTTGGTTTGCTCACATTCACTTCCTCCACTATCCACCCCATCTCTCTGCGATTACTGGCCGTGCGTCCACAATTGGTGACAAACAGCACGGTTCCTGATTTATGCTTTACTGCCCACATGACTGGCGCGCCCCGGCAAGCAGCTTTTCAAACATCATCCTGTCACGACTCATGCCAAACGGGATAACCTCCTGCCAGTAATATTTCCATGCACCGCCTGGAAGCATTTCACGGTCAACCTGACCAATGCTTGCCAGATAGCGCATGCGCGCCTTGAGGATGGTGTAGTTGACGCCGACAGCCTCCGCTATCTGCTTGCTCTTGCGCCCTGGATTCGCCTCAAGATAGGTCTGAATTGCAAGGTCAAGCGCGGTATTATCGGGATTGAGGAAATACTTAAAGCAGCGCCGACCATGACTAATTGCTTCCTCTTTAATAATAAATCCCATACCCTCCAGCTCAATCAGATAGCCGGTAACGCTGGCACGGTTTGTCATGCCAGTCTGCTTGCGTATCATGGCATTGGTTGCGCCGCCGCAGCGCTCTATCACCGTTAGTATTTGCGTTTTAAAGTCCATTTGCGCGCTCCAGTGCATCCTGTTTGTAGTCGTCAGCGGTATAGAGGTGGCCGTTTCGGGTGTTCCATTTCTTTACGGCGTCATCCAGCAATAGCCAGTAGTCAGTTCCATTACCACACTCTGCACAGGCAACGAAAAAATCGTCTCCCTGACTATCGCTGTAAGCATCATTGCTACCGCAAAAAGGACACTCCAGCAACCCTTCATCATTCATCATTGGTTTCATTTCGCCACCCATTCACCAATATTGCTGAAATGCGGGCGCCCTTCTCGCCACTCGATAATTTCGCGGTTAACTTGCCGTTGCATACGGTTGCGAACCTCGCGCAATTCGCTTTCGACCCAAGCGCGAGTGCGGTCGAGTTCTTCCAGCTTGTTCAGCAACTCTTTTTCATACACCTGATCAGTAGTCATTTTTTCTCTCCATCAGCACTTTATAGTGAACGCCATAATATTTGAGTACCTGACTATGGTTATGCAGATACCCGTCATCATCTTCAATCGGTAGTCTTACCACGATGTAAAACGCCCGGTAGAGTTCTGTCCATCCATGACAACATTTGCGCTTCCTCGGCTTCATGGGCGGCCTCCATAGCAGCCAGGTCAATGCGCTGCTCGATAGATTTAATGATTGACTCTGGCACATTAAGCATTTGCAGAGTCTCCCGGCAATCGCGCTTATGAACCTCTGTCACCTCCTGCCACTTCTTCATTCCACACCACCTTTTATCATTATGGTACAATCTACAACACAGAGTATTGACTAATTGACGTAGATTCGTCAAGATGATTTTCACAGGAGAGACGAGATGGCGAGACAACGCAAAGAACCACTGGAAGTACTGACTGAGATTATCGCTAAGCGCCAGCCGTTAAGCCTGCGAGATGTCAGATATTACGCGCACTGCTATGTAGCAATGCGTGAATGGAGCGCTGAAAAAATGTATTCGTTTGTGCGCGAACACTTCAGCGTGGATGAAAAAAACAAGGTTACATTGAGAGGTGAGTGATGAAATACAAATATCTGAAGGGAAGCGCTGATTATTTTAACGGCCATGAAGATGCCGTCCTGGTTGTGAGGTCGGCAACCAGTGGAAAAATCTACTGGCTCAGCGCGGATTATGCAGGACGAGATAAGGATATCGAAAAGGCTGGTGATATTGTTGTCGCTCATCGTGAGCCAATCACCGACGAGGATGATTTGAATGGATGCGCCAGTTCACCAGGATGCCGCGTGAAAGCTGGTGAATTGATAATGGACGGCAAGTGGCATGATGCCAACATTGGCGGCAGTGATGAAACAGAAGCCCTCATCACCGAGCGCGGCACTCGCTACGGGAAGTTCAAAGACGGTGCAGATATCATGCAATCACTGAAGGATACCATGCGCGACGTTGACGGCTGGAATAACCTGACGGCGAGCCAGAAGGAGGCGCTAGACATGATTCAGCATAAAATTGGCCGCATCCTGAATGGCGACCCGACATACGACGATAGCTGGAAAGACATTGCTGGCTATGCAACATTAATTGTTAATGAACTGAGTGGGGAGATAAAGTGATGAAAGTTACCAATGCATGCGCGGATAATGCAGCGCAAGAATCAGGACACTTTGAGTGCAATGGGTTTGCCGCGCGATTAAAAGGCAAGCACCTGACTATTGAAGTGACTGGCGACAAAGTCAATGCTGCATATGATTGCAGCCTGTTTACTCACGATGAGGTCGGGGTGATTATCAAGTGCATCCAGCACATCAACAAAAGCGTTAGCAAAGCGTCGATGGTGAAACTATGAAAAGACTCCTGAGAAACATCGCATGGGATATCTTCCTGACGTGGCCGCTGATTTACTTCGGCCTGTTTATGCAGAATGTGTATGCATACAATATGGCAATGGCTTTTTTCTGGTTCATCAGCATTGGCGGCATCATTGTCGCTATCAGCACCATTGCATCTGGTGAGATGCTGAAGAAGGCGGTGGACAGATACAAAAAGCCGCTATGGATTCATCGCAAGTATCAGGCTGTAACCTCGTTTGGTGAAGTTGCGTTGATGTTTGCGTTAGGGTATTTCTGGCTTGGTGGGTTTTATGCCACCGCCGTTATTTTTATGATGGCGATGAAAGAAAAGGTAGCAGAGGAGGCTGGTAAATAATGCCAATCAAAAATCCAACGCCCCGCATCGAAATCGACATGGTAGAGTTACACGAACCTGCCCGGCGAGATTATCACGTACCGAGACTTGCAGAACCAGCAGCCTACATCATCACCAGCAATCGTGGGCGCCGCTATCTGGCGTTTGCTGGTAGTGTTGAGCATCAGAATGCGACCATGTTTGGCTATGAAATGAAACCACTCTATGAGGATTCAAAATGACAGTACAAGCAGCGAAAGACCCTGGGAAAATCTGGCTACATCAGGAGATTATTGACGGACGCCTGCAAGTGGTGGACCAGGATGGGAGAATTGTTGGCGGCGTGGTGAAAACTGACACCAGCACGCAATCGGGAGGAAAGATTGCCACCATGATTATTGAGGTTGAAATTGCCGCAAAACTCGATGGTGAAAATATCGGCTTCGTTGTTTAGTCTTCTTTGAGCCAAACAAAGCCCCTTTACGGGGCTTTTTTATTGCGCAGGGAGTTATATTGCGCCTGACAAGTCAATCCGGCCTCTCTTGCTGAGTCAGCATATTCTGCCAGTTGTCTGTTTCTTTCGACAGATTTGCTGAGCACGTCGGCAAGCAAAACTCCGGTGTTTGAGGTTGGATTGCCAATGGACTCAGTGCGGGAATAATCGACGAGCTGCTTTCTGATTGTGGCGAGTTGCTGCTGCAACCTGCCAGACTTAACAGCAGCAGCGGTAGCATCAGCGCGCGCGGCATCAATGCGGCCTTGCGCTTCCTGCTCGATGGTCTTTTTGTCTTGCTCATGTTGTTCGCTCGCCTCTTTGTCTTTGACCTTCTGCGCCTCCACGGCCGCCAGATATCCAGAGTTATATTTCTCCTTTCCGTAATTGACCCACTTTCCGTAGATAATCAGAGCCAGAAGCGCTACGCCGATAATGGCCGCAATAACTTTCCAGTTAGCCTTGAGGATTTGCAGAATCATTTTTCAGCGCCTTAATCTCTTTCTTCATGCCGTGCATTTTTCCAAACAGCGAGGCAAGAAGGATGCTGTAGCTGATCGCTTTGACCGCAATCGGCGGAATGGCAGACTTGAGGTCTTCAGGCATGAAAGCCCACACGTGAACCATAGCGTCAGGCCAGAGCTGAATCAACGAGCAGAATGACGCCCAAATGCCGATAAGCCAGTTACTGAGGCGCTTCATGATACAGAGCCGCCAGCTGCCTTGTAGACAGCAATTAGTTTATCCATTTTGTGCTCATGCTGACCATAGCCGGCGCCGGGCAAAGATGCCCAGCGAGAGCGGCATTTTGTGATTGCAGACTCAATGCGGCCAGCCTCAATATCATCAACAGCCTTGCATTCGCGGATTAACTGAATTGCGATAGCATCCTGAGAGGCAGGAGAGAAATCAGGGAGTCTTAATTGTTTTTTGTAGGCATCGTAAAACTTAGACAGAATTTGATAGCGCCCGGCGCCAGTGGATTTGATGCCTAATTTGGGGAGGTTGACCAGCTTCCGTGGGTGGTCGGAATAGTCAGTGAACAACGAGCCACCAACAATCACATCGTAACCGTGATTTTTTGTTGGCTGCCGTCCGTTGTCAGTACCCTCACTAAAAGCAAGGGTATCCAGGAACGCCTTCATGTTCTTACTTATAGCCATAATAATAAACCTCTCTTTCGCGCTTTCTTCGCTGCCTGTCGCCATCATTAAGGCACCAAGCCATAAACTGACCCTGCGCGCACTGGAAGCATCCGGCATTGTGCTTTTTGAGGAGCGCAGACTTACTGAACGCATCAATACCAATTGAAGTTGCCAGGCTTGATAACGCATCAAGCTGGTTTTGAGTTGTGTGTGATTTAACAATCAATGAGATATCAACAACCTCATCAATCATAAATTCCTTTCTGCCTAAATGAGAAAATTCCATGATTACCTCCGATGCAGATTATTTTATCATAATCCTATTGACGTAGATTGAATCGTAGGCGATGATGTAGTTACACAAACACAGGGGATTCAAGATGAAAAAATTTATCGCAGTGACAGTATTCGCAATGGCTTCATTTGGCGCATCGGCTGGTGAAGTGTGCAACAAAGTTGGTGACGTTGGATTCGCCGCGGCAGATGCTCGTGATTCCGGCGTACCTCAGAGCATAGCAATGGCGGTAGCACAAAGCCCTGAGTACGGCGTGGATGCCAACAAGGTGCTTGGTGCAACAGTGAAGATGGCCTACTCAATGCCGAACAAGACACCAAAAGAAATCAAGGCGATCACAATTGCGCTTTGCGTATCAAGCATGGGTGACTTGTGATGTGCCCGCGCCTGATGTTTAAGGCCCGCAATCGCTACGTTAAGCTGGTGATGCGCGCATGGATGGGCATGCAGCATGGCTGAATGTGATGGGTGAACTGAAAAGAATTTATAACGGAGAGAAGAAATGAAGCTGATTGATATTTTGGTTGAAGAACTGCCGAAGCTTGGGGGATGGCCGGAAGATGTGGAAGCTATCACGCAGGACTCGGACAGATCGATAAATAACTATAGAACTGCGGATGGCCTGGAAACCAACGAGTACGGAGCATGGAGGTACTCATTAGCATGGCAATGTTATCTGTTGTCTCATGACGATGTAAGTTTCCTGGCAGATGACTACACTACAGCTATCATCACCCGCGAACAGTACGAAGCCGCGCTGGCTGCCAAAAATGACGGCTGGATTGAGTGGGGTGGCGGCGAATGCCCGGTTCCGTGCGGAACAGCGGTTGACGTCAAACACCGTTGCGGGGCGGTCAGCGAAAACCAGCAAGCGTGGCCGAAGCATCATAAAGAAAGCGACGTAATGGTTAATCCACTTTCTAATGCCGGGCAGGCATTTTGGCGGCATGAAAATTCAGTTATGGACATCATCGCCTACCGCCTACACAAGCCGACGAAATCAGAACAGGTACGCGCTGATGCATGGAATGCTTATGCTGGTATCACCGAATCTGATGCTGAATCAGACCTGAATGAGTGCATCGGCCAGGATGCTGCACCGGTTTGGGATGGTGCAGGCCTGCCTCCGGTTGGTTGTGAGTGTGAAGTGTCAGTAGATGGTGGTCGCTCATGGTGTACATACAGGGCTATAAATGAGAAGAATGGCGCGAGGCTAATTGAAATTGGCAACTTCACGGAAGAATTTCAAAATAATAACTGGATTTTCCGCCCCATCCGCTCGGAAGTCGACAAAAAGCGCGAAGCCGCACTTGATGCCATCTATGGTGCCATTGCGAGCGCAGAGAGAGCGTACAACCGATCTGATGAGGCTGACAAGGTTTATGAAGCCATCGCAGCCGGTAAAATCCCCGGCGTGAAGCTGGAGGATTGATATGATTTATCTGGTTTTGCTGTATGTTTTTATTGGCTGCGTGATTGATTTACCAGGGCTTTCCATGAGCGTGAAAGATTTAATCAAATCAATTGATGGATTATATCGTGCGCTATTGGTTTTTATTATTATGCTCCTTTCGAGCCTTGCGTGGCCATATTGCGTTTTAAAGGCAGTTACAAGAAAAAGATAAGCAGAAGCCGCCATCAGGTGGCTTTCTTGTGTGCATCCTGCCAAGCCTCACGCTGCTTATCGAGTCTTTCCTGCGTTTTTTCAAGTATCACAGGCTTGCCATCCATTACCAATGCTGGAGTCTGCGCGCAGTGACAATTCCTGCGGTTTGCTCCTTCGCTGTAGAACTCATCAATCTCTTCCGGGGTGTAATACTTCCCATGACGCGCGGCATGAGTGGCACGGGTCGTCTTCATTAGCGCCGACTGCCAGAGCATGATGGTTTCAATGCCAAGCGTCTCGCGTGCCTCAATCACTTCCTTGCGATTTGACTCACGCAGTACGCCAGTTATCTCGGTCTGCGCGATAGAACGTGCGTAACTATGAGATACGTCGGCGCGCTTGACGATATCGTCTTCAATGTCACGAGGGTTGGCACCGCGGGCAATGCCCTCCATTACAACCGATGCAACCTGCTGCCTGGTGTAGTCACTCAGCCCAGACCAGTCTGAGTACCCCTGAGTGTACGCCAGTTGCAGACGGTTAAGGTATGGCTCGCTATACAGGATGGCTGCCATAGGTCGCTGTTCAGCGTAGAGACTTGACAGGCTTGACAGTTCTGAGTTTGCTTTTTGAGTTCCGGCGGCCCATGCGTCGCCAATATGAATATTGGCCCACATCTGCCCATGGTCGAATGTATCGCCCTCAAGCAAAAACTGGTCAAGCAGGCGTTGCAGTTCATCCATGAACGACGCAGCACGCGAGGCGCTGAAATCATAATAATAATTACCACTTGATTCAGCATTCCTTTCGCTTACTGGAATGCTGCGGAACAGCTCAAGAAGAGCCGCGCGAATGCGTTTGTATCTGGAGGCGATATCCTTATCCATCTTATTAAGCCGTGGCGCTGATCCTAACGGGTCAGTCAGGCTTTGCGACACCCTTGGCTGTGGCAGGCGGGCGTTAAGTCTGAGGATTTTCATTTCACTCTTCCTCCATGCTTTAAAACCAATTCGGCCGCCTCATGGGTTGATATATTGAAAAATTCTCTCGACCCATCAAATCCGGTTAACCCTGCATTTTTATGTTTTATTTCTTTGTGTATCATTGATTCAGCCTTTCTCGCGTCAGCCCATGATGGGAATGAGTACTCAGCAACCACAGCGACAGTTTTCCCTGCTGATTTTGATATGCTTTTCATTCTTCTTTCAGTGTTGTTGCTTACACCTATCTTGCACGCCCCATCCATTTCAGCCACATATACACTTGCAGGTTTAAACCCATAAGCTGTGCATTTATTGCAACCGGACCCCCACAAGTGCGAGTTAGGTGTCTGATAGAAATCGCCATGGATATGACACGTAATACACACTTTTATTGAACTTTTCATGTAATTAACTTTCTCGTATGAGTATCTTCTTCCGTGAATTGCTCTTGCTTTTGTTATGAATGAGGCTTTATTATCGCTGAACTTTTCAGACAGGAGCTCAAGTTTGCATGATGGACAGCCATTTCCTGATAGATGGTTTGCCGGTTGTTGTGAAAAGTCACCATGCTTTTGACATGTTACCAACACCTTCCTGTGATTTCCTGAGTATATGCACTTGTCATATGAGTATTTATCACCATGAACCATTTTAGCTTTAGAGATAAATTCATCATTTGATGTCATTAACTTTCTTGCCCGAACATCTCTGGCGCAAAGTTCGCAGCCGTAACCAGCAAGATGGCATTCCGCTTTTTGAGTAAAATCGCCATGTTTTTTGCAGGTTATCGTTACTTGTTTTTTCGTTCCAGAAAACACAGACTTATCATAAATGTATTTATCGCCATGTTTTTGCCTGGCGCGAGAAATGAAGTCTTCCGTGGTGAGTCTTTTTGCCATGATTAACCTCGTAGTAGGTTCGTAGACTGAGGATGCAGCAGGATGTCTACGTTCATCTTTTCGGGCGCCCCCTAGCTGCACATTTATTATATCATCACTCCTCTTGTGATGGGTCATCCTCACTCATGCCGCCTGGTAATTTTATTGGATCAAGGCCAAGGAATGAGCGAATTTCATCTGCCGTCAGGATTGGGTCCAAACCTGCATTCGCAGCGCTCTGCGCAGCTTGCGCCAGCTTGACAATCAATTCTGCCTTGTCGTTCTGCGTAGGCTCCAGCAAGTCATTCCACTTGCAGTAATATCCGGCCTCTGGCGCTTTGTCGATGATGCCGAATTTAATTAAACGCTCGACGAACACAGAAATAAGATAATCGAGCCACCCGTCACGACGCTGCATTGCCATCATGGCAAGTGACTGCTCATCATTTGCGGACGCAAGTACGCCGCTGCGACTACCGAGCAATGAGTTAAGAGGAATATTTACGGATGAAGCAAATTGGCTGGCCGCTACGTACATGAACGGTTCAGGGTCGTTCATGGTTACTGACAGCACATCCACATCATTGCCAAACCCAAACATCGCAGCGTCAATCCCGCTATTTATTCTTTCTATATCTTCATTAAGGATATCTGGCAGCTCCTCTACCGTAACGGCCATTTGCTGCGCAAGGGATTGCACAGATACATTATCTTTGTTGAAGGATATAGATAATTGACGTGATGAGTTTTTGAGAAGCCCTTCCGCTGAACTTCCGGTAATTTTGGCGCAGTCTATTAAAGCGTTAAATCCAGCTCGAAGCAGAGGAATGCCAGAGAATATGCTCCCATCGAAACTACCCTCTGCGAGAGTAATAATGCGGTCAGGGTGGATTTTAACCGATCGCTTTGGCTTACCATCGTTATCAAAATCATCAACGGCGCTTTCCTGGTACTCGAACATCAAAGGCTGTCCGTAGTCCTCCTTTGACTCGTCATTTTGCCACTGAGAAACGCGCAACTGCTCCTCCCAGCATGGGATTAGCCTGACGATTGCCGCATCTTTAATTCTGCCTGTTTTGGTCACATTAACAGGATCACTCCATTGGCCGCCATCATTTATCTGAAGCAGCAAGCCTGAGTAGCGGTTGATTAGGTTGCGCTTATCAGCATCTTTGATAAATGGAGCTGACTTCTTGAGGATTTTGTTTACCGAAACTTCCCATTTGGATGTTGCCTCGTCATCAGCATTGTGCTCAAGAACGGTGGGCATACCTTGCCACGACTTATTGAGCACAAGGTTAACCGCCGCTGTAGCTAACGGATATCGCTCGTAGGCAAAGCGGAAATCTGCTGCTGTAATCTCCTGGCTGTAACCACACTCCGACCAAAGCCTGTCGTGCTTTTGGTCAAGGTTCTTCCCGCCAAACTCCCGACGCTGCCGCTCGATGAGCCTGTTATTGTTCGCCACTCGCTGCTGAATATAGGCGTTTACCGCCTCTAACTTTGACATTTCGTCACCATAAAAAATCCCATCGCATGGATGGGATTATAGCATGACTGGCATAAGCGGAAGTTAGTCAAAGAACGGCTTATTGGGGGTTGGCTCCTCTTCCTTGATGGTATATTTATGATAATCATCATCACCATTTTCACGGTGCGATAGATTTCCTACGCCGTTGGTTACAAACATTCCTTTTGGTAAGTATTCTCGCGTAAAAACATTGTGCCACTTACCGTATTCAGTATCACGTCCATCACTGTACTTCACCGGCCCACATGCGCTACACAGCCTCATGCCTTTTCTTTCTGGAGCATATGACCAGTCGAATAATTTCTCGAAAAGTCCATGAAAACCCTGAGATGATAGCGCAGTATTCTCGACACACCCGCAGTTTTCACATTGAAATAAACTCATCACTTCACCTCAATCAACTCTACCAAGAAACAACGCGCCAACCATAGACGCAACCAGCATGAACACCGCAATGCGCAGCACGCCGATATTCATGATATCGCTCAGCATAGGTGGCTCCCACTTAATGAACCAGCAGACCGGGAAGGCCAGCGCAAGGCATGCCATATACACCGCAAAGAGATATAACCACGCTAAAAGAAATCGCTTCATTTATTCACCTCATCATCAACAAGCGACCGGAACCATGCGGGATATGACTTCGCGCCGAGTTTATGGTCCACATTCTGAATGTAACGTGCAGCATCATCCAGCTTGTCGGAAAGATAATAAAGCGACTTTCTTTCGCCAAGAAGCATGGTAGCGAATACCAGCATCACAATCAGGTGCGGGTTGATGATGCAGAACAGGATTGTTTTGACGGCTTTCATCACTCAATCTCCTCGCCATCAACCCAGCGTTGCAGGACTTCGATAAGCTGCGCGGCCTGCTGCTGGTCGATGCATAAAGATTTACTGCCTTGCCAAATGAGCCCATCAAGGCTATCAAATGCGGTCAATTTAATCGGCTCTTGGTATTCACCTTCAATAATCATAAATCACCTCAATCATCAATTTTTACAGATGAAGTCACAAGCACAGCAACAAAAAGAAACCAGCCCCATCCCTCTTTATTGTTGTATGCCAGCCACGCAGCCGCACAAATGGCAAATATTGTTGGTAACTTCACCATAATCATAAACGCGATATCCCTCATAAATCACCACCCTCATCGTTATTTAACTCAACATTCCGAAAGAAATCATTAATCGTCTTCAGGCCGCTGTATCCACGGCGCCGCTGCAACTCACTCAGCACTTCATCATACATGCGCAGCAGAATGGCCTCATCCACATCATACCTTTCGCACAGCGCCTCATCAGACACGCCAGCTCTTGCGAGTGAGTATATTTTTTCCTTCTGCTCCCACGAAAAAGATGAGTATGCCTTCATGATGCCCCGGTGATGTAGTTATGTCAATGCGCCTTGACGTATATTCTAGCATGGCGTAGATTAAATTGAAACCTCTCGGAGAAATCTTATGAAATGTGTCATTTTTGAGCTTGATGGTGTGCTGCGCGATGCGGAAGGAAATGCTATTGCTGGTAACGTGGCACTGGTTAAGTCACTCTACTCTGCCGGGCATGATGTGCTTATCATGAGGGCAAAGTATGCGTATGAGTGGCTGCATGCTAACGATATTTTCTATGATGACATTATGGCGTCACATCAGCAGATTGACGCTGACAGAGTGGTAATGGCGGTCGTGTCTGATGATGTTATTTATGCCGCCATGCGGAATGCAGGGATTCATTGCTGGCTTTACAAATAATTTATTATAAATATTGACGTGGATTCATGGTTGATGTAGATTTTACTCATCAAGTTGATTCGCGGAGATAGTAAAGATGAAAGACATCCAATTTAGCGCAAAAAAGAATAAGTTTGGACGAATAATGTTTTATGTAATGGAGGACAGGAAACACTTGTATGAATTCAACACCATAGAATCAGCGATGGCTTGCGTTATCGAACTAGGCAAAAGATCTCAGAATGCATTATGAATAGAAGCCCTCCAGCGAGGGCTTTTTCTTATCTCCTGCTCCTCCTAATCCATCCAGAGCCACGCTGTACGATGTGATCGCCAAGGCCATAGCGCAAACTATCTGTGGCGTGGTTGTGCTTGTCGATGATATCAGGAAGTATATTTCCCGTGAGCTTGTCCACTTTGTAGCTGTAAAGAGTAAACTCCTCAATGACAGTCTTACATCTTTCGTGAACAAAAATCCTGTCACAACCCCTGAGCCATGTGATTCCGTCCTCAATGCTGCCCGGCCACTTTGCGCACGGATGGATATCAAATCCTGAGCGCTTTATATGGCTTATTGTTTCTGGCCTTGCGCAGTCACCATACCATCTGTATTTTTCTGAACCCGGGAATGCCAGTCGCATAGCTTCTGGCGTATCAGTTATCTCAAGACCAACCTTTGCAAAGTCGCGGTAGATATACAGGTTTCTTCTTCCGCCGCCCAAATCCTCGACATAAGATTCAGTTGCTGCCGTAGCATCCTGTGAGAAACCAAAGTCAATACCATAGTAAGGCCCGCCCCAATCTGGCGACGGCTCAAAGTCAAGAGTCTGCCATTTACCCCCAAGCACAGCTTCATCTGAACGCCGGTTGAATAACCCCTCATAAACCCACAGATAGCGGTCATAATCAACCGCCTTCATCTGGTTCATGTGCTGTTTAAGTTCCTCGGTAAACCAGGGGTTATGGATGTAGTTAACGTTCACAACGACAATATCATCATCCTGATATATCCCATCAACCATCTTATCCACATACGGCTCAACAAAGTTTGTCCACGTGGGATCGGTTTCCCGATTGGGGTTAAAAACAATAATAATTTCAGAGCCAGAGGCGCGAACTGTAGGGATGAGTGTATCCCATGACACCTGACTAATGTTCTCCGACTCCTCGCAGAACACATCGGTAAGCCCAGCCATCCCTTTAATGGCCGTGATGTTGCGCCACATGCCCCGGAATACGAACTTTGACCGCGTGCCGTGGTGGGTTATCTCGCCATCGACGCACCGGTATTCCTGAGCGTGTCCCTTCCTGTTAATTTCATCGACCAGTTCGGCGTAGCTGGACTCCTTGATTGAGTTCTGAATTTCCCGGAAGCAGCCAACCCTGCAATTTCTGAATCTTGCCTTTTCGATAAGATAGGAAACGACGTTAGCCGTTTTGCCGCTGCCCCTTCCGCCATAGAAGACCTTAAACCGGCGCGGATAAAGCAAAAGCTCCATGCGTTCAGGGATTAGTATTGTTGGCTCTTCAGTTGTCTCTGATACGCCATCCTGAGTCATTTTAAGTCGCTTGATAACATTTGGCGTGCCATCATCAAGCAGCTTATTAACAATTCCGAAAACAGCAGAATCAGGTTTCTCTACAGCGTTTCCTATTGCTTCTTCGAGTTTATCAATAGCTACAGCAGAAAGTCTCTTCCTAGCCATGGTTGTGGAACTCCTTATGCCACTTCTCTCTGGCCTCTCTCACTTTTTTCTCAGCTGCCTCTATAGTTGAGAATCTACCAAGATTTACAGCCTTTCCGTCAATCTTTGTTCTAGCCATCCATAAGTTTCTTGTCTTATCCCAACTAACGCCTTTCACTCCAGATGTATTCTTTGAGTTAAGGTTTTGATTATAATTATTTTGACGTTGAGTTGCCTGGCGAAGATTGCAAAACCTGTTATCCAAAGTGTCTGTATTGATATGGTCAATCTGATCGTCAGGCCACTCGCCAGTCATGTACAGCCATGCCAGTCTATGCGCTCTATACCACTTCCGTCCAAAGTGGATATACAGATATGGCCTTTTACTACCAATGGATCCACACCATTTTATTGTTCCAGCTTTAGCACCAACTTTTGCAGGACCTTGCTTGTGCGGATTCCTCCAGGTGAATTCACCTGATTCGTGGTCGTAATTAATAATAAATTTAAGTTCGCTTTGAGTAATCATTTTGATTCCTTTGTCACGGCTGTCATGAATGGATGCGGAAGGCGATGACAAGTCGCTTTTCACCTGGCCGGGCTATCCGCATACTTATTATATCACTGCGACTGCTGTTGTTCTAATAGCTTCTCCAGTCGCTCAAGGCGTTCCGCAAGCTCTGTTACTTCCGCGACATCAAGGCCGGTCTTAATAACCTCGGCAAACATCTTACCGATGTCGGCCGGGATAATGCCAGATGCAATGCCGCGAATGACTGCGTCAATCTTCTCGACCGGGGTTCCGTCATCCGGGAAATCAACCTCAAACACAGGGGCCACGGGCTTTGGTAGGGGGCTAAATCGCACGATAAGCTCTTTCATCATTGCTGTGTCGCGTTGATTAATAGCCATATCAACGATAGTGTCGTAAAGCGTCTCCTCGGTAAACCCTTTTCGCTCTAGCGCCTCAATAAGCAGCTTGCGTTTGTCTTTTCCGCGCTTATTTGGTGGTTGATTTTCGCTACTGAATAGTTTTTTAGCCATAGATAAAACCTATCAATATTTCGCTATTTTTCCGTTATTCGATATTGTATCAGATTCTACACCATGTCGCATGAGCCAAAAAAAGAACCCGCCGAAGCGGGTTAAAGGGTGGTGGGTGATGATTGATGAGATGATTGTACATCAGTTTTCGCATAACACCAAACATTACAGTTATTGCTTTGAACGTGAACCACCTCAATCGCATCAGGGAAGGCTTTGGCGATTGCTGTTATAAAGTGGTCAACGCCTTCAATCTGCGCAGCCTTCCACACCTCCTGCTTTGATTTTTGCGGCATCACTGATACCTCGTCGTCGAGTACATATGGCGAAGCATGCTGTTATGCTCAACCACCAGCATCATGCTGCCAACCTGAATGACGGAATGATGCTTTCCGGTCTCCTCATAAAGAAAATCAGCCTCTTCGCATGCTGCCTGAATGTCGCTCCACAGCATGATTCACCTCACGATAAAGTAGACGGCTAATGCAGCAGCAATCCAGAATGCCAGCAGTGATACGGCAATCAGTCTGCGGATGATGTAGGGTTTCATTTTTCATCCTCATGTGGGGCGGCAGGCGCTTTCTTCGGCGTCCAGCTCAGCAATAATTTCATCGTCCATTATGCTAATCGCCTGGCGAACATCCTCCGGTACTACCGGCGCTGGCTGCGGGGCGGTACGTCGAGCGTACCTAAAACCGGCTCGGAAGGCGTCCGAAAGCTGGCTGTGACCGTCAACCTTCAGGCGATGAAGCTGTAGCGCGGCATTAAGCTCATCGTCGGTTACAGCCACCGGCTCGCTGTCCATTGCGGCCAGCGCCATGCGGGCTAGATAAGATGCCTCACCGCACTGCACGTGATCGGTTTCAATAATTTCGAGTAACTGCTCTCTGGTTATGGTTGATTTGGTCATGGTTGACTCCAGTTATCCTCGATAGCCACACCTAAACGGTGCAGCCAGTCGGCAAGTTTGAGCATCGACTCGCGGTCGCTAAGGCCTTCCGGGAAGTCGCTCAGCGTAATAGTCGGATTGAAACGACCGAAGCTATCGCGCTCTATCGTCAAATGCTGCTCCAGAACGGTTTGCTGGGCTTTGCTGTTATGCCGCACCAAGTAAACGGACCTGGAGTCTTTGGCTTTAGGGTCGTAGCGATACTCAGTCAGTATCATCTGGCTTCTGCTGCGATCGGCTCCTCTCCACATCACTCAGCCTCCACCTTGATGCCCGCGGCATGAGCCGCCAGGCATTTATTGAACCCGTCGTTGTTATTAGCCAGCCCAAGATTCCAGCCAGCAGTTAAGCCAGCTCTGTAGGCGCTCTCCTGCAAGTTTTCTACAGTGACGGCGCGGGACTCCAGTTCTTCAACTCGCTGACTCAACTTCGCGCACTCCTCAAAGTTGCTGATAGCCTTTCGTTCCCACTCAGCAGACTGCTCGCGAAGGTGTCCGTTGGCACGCTGCGCCTTCACCGCGCCCATTTCATGCTCAAGTTGAGTGCGCGTGTAGATTGCTTTGGTCATTTCTGCACCTCAAATAATCCATGAAGGCCATCAAGTCTACATTGAAAGATTGCCTCACCGTCGTCGCTTATGATTTCAAAACCGATGTCGCCGCGGATGTTGCCAAATTTTCCGTTATCACCGTCACCTGCGCTAACTTCATAGTTTTTACCCTTGGTAAGGTATTTGTGTTGCTTTGCGTCAACGCACTTCAGCACATCGCCTCTTTTCATTCCTCATCACCTCTTTGTTGTTGGTGTGGTAACTATACGATGGCGCTCAATCTACGTCAATATGATGCTGAAAATAAATCCGCCTGGGGTAAAATTTACCCCTGTGGGTAAGGTGCTGGGGCAGGTTAATTGCCCCAGATTTTTCTCGGTAAGTTAATGTTAATATTGTAATTTAACAATTTAGGGGCAGCAGGGTATGTTTTCACTCATATCCCCTTATATATAACCAATATAATTCATTTGTTAATTTATTGTTAAAATAAAATCTATAATATGAATAATAATATACCCAATTAACCCAACTACTACTATTATTATTATATTACATACACTTATAGAGAAAAAATTTGGGGCAACCAGGGTGCCCCAGCGCTGCCCCAGATGCCCCTAATACGCCGCGTTGAGTGGTGTTGATTTTTGGGGAGTTTGGTGGTATGTTTTAGGGAACAAAAGACGCGGGGGTTTGATATGAGTAACCATGGAATTTTATTAAAGCGAAAAATGAATGATAAAGGACGTGGAGCAAGGTGGGTTGCTTCACCAAAATCAACGACTGGATACTATGGTGTTGATTTTCACAAGGCATCAAAAAAGTTCCGCGCCAGAGTGATGGTTTTGAAGAAAAGATATGATTTGGGAATGTTCGATACGGCAGAAGAGGCAAACGCAGCCGTTCTTAAAGCTAAGCAGTGGCTATCAGAAAACCCACACGAATCATTTGCAACCGAGTATGAGGTTTAAATGATTACAGCACAGGAAATCTTCAACCAGGCAAGAGAAGCGCACACCTCTGCGGCGCGCGTAGCCATTCATCATGGCATGACACCAAGCCATAACATGTGGCCGGAAATTAAGGAAGGGCAGGAGAAGGATGTAACATACTCAGAGATAGAGCTTACCAGCGACAACAGGAAAGACCTGATAACGCGCTACTCAGTTGCAGCAGCGAGGGCTGTGCAATTCCCAGTTAGCACGTCATTCATGCACCTGCTTGGCTGCGTAGCCAGTGCCATGACGCGAAATTTTAGCGTTGAATACTACGGTTCTGAATTGCCTGTTTCCTTGTATGTGGTGACGTCGCAGCCTCCATCAGCTGGCAAGACAGCTATCAACTCAATGCACATGAACCCGATAAAAATTGAGTATGATAACCTGTCAAAAAAGATGGAGAAGGAAATTGTAAAGATAAACATTCGCATTGAAGATCTGATGAAGGCTTACAAGGAAGCGACGAATCAGAACGCGAAGGCCATCATTGGAGATGACATTGCTAAAGAGAAGGAAAAGCTGGAAAATCTTTACACCATCACCTACCCGTTAACCGATGCAACACCAGAAGCGGTGCAGCACCAGGCAATTCATGAGGGTGGTTTTTTCAACCTGATAAGTGATGAGGCAAGCGTTTTAAATACCTGTCTTGGCCTTTCGTATGGCAAGGATGGAGGAAAGTCTAACGCCGAAGTTATCCTTAAAGGCTGGGACGGCGGATTTGTTGGCTCAGCTCGCGTTGGTCGTGGTGTTTCATCTGGCTATGTGCTTGGTAACATAAGCGTCATTGCACAGGATGAAAGTATTGATGCCATTCTTTCTGCTGGCGACAGGGGTAATGGATTGTCTGAGCGATTCCTTATGCTTCGTGAGCAGTCGATGCTTGGTTATCGTGAGCACTGGGATGTTGAAAATGATTGCCCGGTAAGCAAACCAATGCCGCAAGAATTAAAAGCTGAATATGCCAGATTTGTGCATAACCTTGTGGCTTCTGAGAAGGTTGTTTTCTCTCTCGCTAAAGAATCTCAGCGCATGATTGGACTTTTGCGAAACCAGTGGGAAAAGAATTTTCTTCCCGGTGGCAAATGGGATCACGTTTTGCTTCGTGGCGCCATGGGTAAGGCTGATAAACAGATAATCAGGCTTTCGGCAATATTCCATGCCGCTGAAAACTGGTGCGATGGAGGTCGTCGCTCAAAAATTATTGGTGAGGAGCATATAAGCCGCGCCATAAGCGTTTATGATGCACTAACAAAAACATTTACCGATGCCGTTGAGTCAAATGGATACGCTGGCGAGAAATCAGAAATTGATGTCGTTGCTGAAAAATTGCGCACAGCTGCGCAAAAAGGAAAGA
>ENA-ORCM01000305-ORCM01000305.1-human-gut-metagenome-genome-assembly--contig:-NODE-305-length-47249-cov-8.023722_pt1 | contig 47249 bp, 40 predicted proteins | sample MGYA00242906_ERZ507928 | MGnify/ENA primary metagenome ERZ507928 (study PRJEB26167, sample SAMN06115497) | human gut metagenome | host: Homo sapiens | place: China:Shanxi | collected 2015-05-07...
GAAGCCTACAAGGCCATCCTGAAAGAGAACGGCCTTGATCTGGATGTGGTAAAGGATGGCAATGCCAAGGCCATCCAGCAGCTGCAGGGCATGGTGTGGATGATGCCGCAGCTCAAGGATGTGATCCTGCTTTTGCAGGGGTCTACGGCCAACATCGATGCCATGCAGACCTATCTCGACACCGTGAACGGCGGAATTGCCCAGCTGCACGAGGGCAGCAGCACCCTGAACGGCAGCTACGGCGAGTTTGATGCCGGGGTGCGTCAGCTGGCCGGTGTGCTGACTGGGATGCTGGGCGATCTCTCGGTGCTCACCGACGGCGTGAACCAGCTTGCCGCCCAGTACGTCCAGCTGGACGACGGCCTGAACGCCTACACCGACGGTGTGGCCCAGCTGAAGGCGGGCGTTGCACAGCTGGCTGCGGGTGCATCGCAGCTGACCGGCGGCACCGGCGAGCTGCGCAGCAGCGTTTCCGACATCGACATGGGTGCCCAGCTGGACGGCCTGCTGAACAGCCTTTCCGGCGGCGGGGAGGTGCAGAGCTTCACCTCGGCAGAGAACACCGAGGTGAGCGCGGTGCAGTTTGCGTTGCAGACCACTGCCATCACAGCCCCAGCCCCGACAGCCCAGCCGGAACCGGCAGCTGTGACCCTGACCTTCTGGCAGAAGCTGCTCAAGCTGTTTGGGCTGTATAAAGGCTGACAGATTTAAAATTGTCTCCGCTTCGCTCTGACAATATCAGAGGAAAAATTATTTTTTATAGAAAGAAAGCCAGAAAATCTGCGGATTTTCTGGCTTTCACTTTTCACGGGGAAGGTCGTGGAGATAAACGGCATCTTGCCGCTGTCGGCCTGCGGCCGTCGCGCAGCGGAAAAGATGCATTTGACCGGTACGGCCCGATCGGTGAAAAAGCAGTTCCGAAACGACCGCAGTCGTTTCGGAACTGCAAATTATAAAAATAATATTTCCGCTGTTTATGGCGCAGCGCACGCGGAGCCGTTTTAAACCGTTCGCTTGCTGTGGGCATCACTCAAAATGGTATTCCACCAGTTCGCAGTTTCTGATGCCCGCAGCTGCGTATTCCTCGTTGGTCATGTCGTAGAAATAGGACTGCACCACCCGGGCGATGCCGTTATGGGCCACCAGAAGATAGGTCTTGCCGGTGTCAGCCTTCAGCTCGTCCAGCAGGTTGTAGATGCGCTGGGCCAGCTGCATCATGCTCTCGCCGCCGTCGTAGCGGTCGGCAAAGTGGGTCTTGGAGATGCGAAACTCTGCGCCGTCCCGGGGCGTGCCTTCGTATTTGCCAAAGCACTGCTCCCGCAGGCGGGGCTCACAGCGGGCGGGCAGGCCGGTGGCCTCGGCCACGGCCTTTGCGGTGTCGGCGGCGCGGCTCAGGGGTGAATACAATATCTCGTCGATGTGGACGCCGCTTTCCTTGACCTTCTGGCCCAGCTCCCGGGCCTGCTGACGGCCTTTTTCGGTGAGGGGGCTGTCGGTCATGCCGCAGATCTTATTCTCCACGTTCCAGACCGTCTCGCCGTGGCGGGCAAAATAAATGCTGTGCATGGTGTCTCCTTATTTATTGTAATTGGCCTCGATCTCCCGGATCTTCTCATAGAAGAAATCGTTGGCCGGAGTGGGCATCCCGTGCTTTTGGGCCAGACGGCGGACGACACCTGCAAACTGCTCCACCTCGGTGGGGCGCTTGGCGAGGACGTCCTGCCGCATACTGGGCATTCCGTCGGGATTGAAGGTGGGGGCCATGGATTCGAGGAAGGCTTTGTGGTTGTCGACAGGCAGATCGACGCCCTCCAGCACCGACAGATCAATGACTTCCTGCATGGCCTCGAGCATCTTATCATAGGCCGGGCCGGGCTTGGTCAGGCCGCCGTAGGGCAGGTCAAAAGCAGCGGCCGCCTGATTGAGGCCGTCGTTGACCATCAGCTTGCTCCACTGCTTGAAGAGGATGTCATTGCAGGGCTCGCTGGCGATGCCGCAGGCGGTGAGGTATTCGTCCACCGCTTTTACGCGGTCGGTCATCTCGCCGCTCTTCTCGCCGAACTGGATGCGGCCTTCGGCACCGAACGTCAGGCTGCGGCCCACGCGGGTGGCGTCCATCCCGATGGCGACGCTCCACAGACAGTGGCCGGGATAGACAGCCTCGATGTCATTCTCACTGGTAATGCCGTTGAGCACGCTGATGATGATGGTGTTGGGGCCGACGAACTTTTTGATGTCCTTGATGGCCTGCTCGAGCACCGTAGCCTTGACGGCCACGAGGACCAGGTCGACCGGTTGGCCCTGCTCCGGCGTGACATAATCGAAGCGGCACTCTTTGCCATTGCAGACCACCGGCTGGGCCGAGTAGCGGGCAATACGCTCCGCATCCGCAATGACCTTCACGCCGGGCATCTTCCGGCCAAAGAGGATGCCCAGCGCACCCAGGCCGATGAGGGCAGAAGTCTCGATTTTTTTCATGATGTTCCTCTCCTTTTCCAGCTCTTTTCCAAATTCAGGCTTTGCGCAGGGCCGTGCCGTCCCAGAGCACGGTATCTCCCTCGTCGATGCCCTGCCGTGTCAGCTCGGCGTCGGGGCAGGACAGGGTCTTCCGGGTGCCGTCCGCTGCTTCTACCGTCACATCACAGCAGACCTCTGCCCCTTCGGGCAGCTCTTCGCAGCCGTACATCTGCTCTTCGAGGCGCACAACGCGGTAACGCTCCATGTTTCCACCTCCTGCCCTGCTTTTGAGCGGGGCGTTTTTCTTTATTATAAGCCCCGCTCTTCGAGGCGTCAACCGCAGCTTGACACGTCTGCCGCCGGGCTGATAAAATAAAGGAGAATCTGCATTGACCGGGGGAGAAGAGCTTTGAACATCACAGAACTGCGTTATCTCGTTGCCATTAAGAAATGGGGCTCGGTGAGCGCTGCGGCAAAGCAGCTCTACGCCGCCCAGCCCAACGTCAGCAAAGCGCTGAAGAATCTGGAAGAGGAATACGGTCTGCGCATCTTTGAGCGCTCGTCCACCGGCATGATTCCCACCGAGCAGGGGCGGCGGTTCATCGAGCAGGCCGCGCGGGTGCTGGAAGAGGTAGACCGCCTGACCGAAGATGCCCACCACGCCCGGGAGCGCTGCGCCGAGCTGCGGGTGATGATCCCCCACGCCACCTACGCCTCCTATGCGGCGGTGGATTTCCTGAAAGAAGCCGCCGGGGCCGACCAGCTCCGCATCCACATCCGGGAGGGCGGCTCCATGGAGGCGCTGGACTTCGTGCTGCGCCGGGGTTATCACCTGGCGCTGCTGCGGTATGCCGCCGAGGACGACGACCACTACATCCACTACTGCGCCCGCCGGGGCCTGAAAATGGAGCCGGTGATGGAGTTCGAGTACCGCCTGCTCACCAACCGGGACGGCCCGCTGGCAAAGCACGAGGTGAAAGACCTCTCGGAGCTGAACCATTATATGGAGATCCTGCACGACGACTTCCAGCTCCCCGGCGAAGACGGCGGCGACGGCGTGCGCTGGCACGTCAACGACAGCCGCCGCATCCATGTCTACGAGCGGTGCAGCCAGTTTTCTATCTTGCAGCAGCTGCCCTCAGCTTATATGTGGGCCTCCCCCATGCCCCAGCGGGCGCTGGACCAGTTCCATCTGGTGCTCAAAAAATGCCCCGCCCAGTGTCAGGTCATGCGGGACGTGCTGGTCTACCCCGACCACGGCGCGCTCCGGCCCGAAGAACAGGCATTCATCGACCTGCTCCACCGGGAAGCCGCCCTCACGGTAAAATAAGGTCCTGTTTCCAGCTCTCGCCATTTTATGCAGAAAAGCCACGGAAAAAGGCAAAAAAGCGCCCTCTCTCAGCACTCTGCACAAAAACGCACTAAAATTTTTGGCAAACTGCCTTCTGGACATTCCCGGAATCGTTTCAAAGAGAAACATTATCGAAATTCAATCGTGCCTTCGTTAAAATATAGCAAGACATCCCACAAATAGGGCGCCTGGCCATATATTTTTTGATATATGACCCATACCAGAAGCATATTATTCATTTTATGAAGAATGTGTTAACATAAGGCCAAGGATGATTTTGGCAGTCGGCAGAATGGGGTCGGCTGTAGAAATCAAAAAGGAGGTTTCTGGTATGATTAGTTTCTTACTCTGTTTAGCGATCCTGATCGGCGGTTACTTCGTCTACGGCAAGATCGTTGACAACACGTTCGGACCCGATGACCGTGAAACTCCTGCTGTCCGCATCAACGATGGTGTTGACTACGTCGTGATGCCTCAGTGGAAGCTGTTTCTGGTCCAGCTGCTGAACATCGCGGGCCTCGGCCCCATCTTCGGCGCACTGCAGGGTGCTCTGTGGGGTCCTGTGGTGTTCCTGTGGATCACCTTCGGTACCATCTTTGCCGGTGGTGTGCATGACTACTTCTCCGGCATGATGAGCGAGCGTAATGACGGCGGCTCTATCGCAGAGATCACCGGCAAGTACCTCGGCCCTGTGATGCAGAACATCATGCGTGTGTTCTCTGTCGTGCTGCTGATCATGGTCGGTACCGTGTTCGCAGTCGGCCCTGCCGGCCTGATCGTCACCCTGTGCAAGAACAGCGGTATGTCCGGTGTTCTGACCACTACCCTGTTCTGGCTGGTCATCATCCTGGTCTACTACTTCATTGCGACCTTCATCTCCATCGACGCCGTCATCGGTAAGATCTACCCCATCTTCGGCATCTGCCTGATCATCATGGCTGTCGGCGTTATCTTTGGTATCTTCACCAACCCCGCTTACACCATCCCCGAGATCTGGCAGCACTTCGGCAGCATGCATCCCGCCGGAACTCCGATCTGGAGCTTCATGTTCATCACCGTCGCCTGCGGCGCTATCTCCGGTTTCCACTCCACTCAGTCGCCTCTGATGGCTCGCTGCATGAAGAGTGAGAAGCAGGGCCACTTCGTCTTCTACGGCGCAATGGTCTGCGAGGGCATCATCGCTCTGATCTGGGCCGCAGCTGGCTGCTCCCTGTACGAGATCACCGGCGGTCTGAACACCGGTCTGGCAGCTGCTCTGGCTGAGGGCCAGTCCGCTGCTATCTACGACGTCTGCTCCAAGACCATGGGCGGTGTGGGTATCGCACTGGCTATGATCGGCGTCGTCATCTGCCCCATCACCTCTGGTGATACTGCATTCCGTTCCGCTCGTCTGACCCTGGCCGACTGGTTCAAGATCGATCAGGACAGCTACGCAAACCGCCTGAAGCTCTGCGTCCCCGTTCTGGGTGTCGGCGCTTTCCTGGGCATCGGCAATGCACTGGGCTTCATCAACTACACCGTTATCTGGCGCTACTTCAGCTGGACCAACCAGACTCTGGCTATGATCGTCCTGTGGGCTGCTTCCATGTACCTCTTCCAGGAGAAGAAGAACTACTGGATCACCGCTGTGCCTGCTACCTTCATGAGCGCAGTTTCTTCTACTTACTTCGTTCTGGCTCCTGAGTGCCTCGGCAGCCTCCTCAACAGCAAGACCGCTGAGGGCGCTACCATCTACAACACCGCTGTTGCATATCCCTTCGGCGTCATCTTCGCCATCGCAATGCTGGCCATCTTCCTGCACGCGACCAAGAAGAATACCCAGAAGAAGGCTGCATAACAGCCCGGCATACTCACCTGAGTTTCGCCGCCGTCTGAGTTGTACCCATTCCGGACGGCATTGCTTGAACTTCAAGCAACAAGCCGCTGCCAACTGGCAGCGGCTTGTTTTTGTTTATGGTGAAAAAACAGCTCGACTATCTGCACAGTTTTTTGCAAGGTGTTTTAGTAAGATTGTCAAATTTTTGTCTTGTTTTGTTCATGATTGGGGCGTATAATGCTATGAAGCCGGGGTGAAATGGAATACCGCCCCTAAAAGGAAGTGTTACTGATGCGCAGCTGGATCGCACGCCATCCCGTCTCTTTCATGGCTCTTTACACTGTATTTTATCTGACCGTGTTCCACTGGCTCGAGGTGAATATCACCGTCCCTGCCATCTGGGTACACTGCCAGCTGGATGATGTCATCCCTTTCTGCAAGTACGCCATCGTCCCCTATTTTGCATGGTTCGCGTGGATCCCCTTTACCCTGTTCTATCTGCTGCGGCACGGCGAGCGCAGCGACTTCTGGCGGGTCTGCCTGTGCCTCTTCACCGGCATGACCATCGCACTGAGCTGTTATGTCCTTCTGCCCACAGGGCTTGCTCTGCGGCCTTACCGGGTATATGGCAGCGACATCTTCGCCCGTCTGGTGCGGATGCTCTATGCCGTTGACACCGCCCGGAACGTCTGCCCCTCCATCCACGTTTTCAACTCGGTGACCCTGATGATAGGCTACCGCCGGAGCCGCTGCTTCGACGAGCCGGGCCGCCGCTGGATGCGGCCCGCCGCCAATGTTCTGGGCGCGGCCATCATCCTGTCCACCATGCTGCTCAAGCAGCACAGCTGCATCGACGTGGTGCTGGGCGCAGCGCTGGCCTTTGCGCTGGACGCTGCCGCCAGCAGCCTCGAGCGCTCGGGAGAGATGCGCCGCATTCCGCAGCGGCTTTGATTAGCTACGAAGTAGCAAATCGGAGAAACGAGAAAAAAGCGTTTAGCGAAGCGGCTAGCTTTTTTCCGTTTCGACTACTCCTTCGGGGTCTGAAAGGGGCGAGTAGCCCCTTTCTCGTGGATCCAGCGCGTCGAAATCGCTGGTGCTTTTCTGGTTCTCTTTTGGCACGCAAAAGAGAACTTAGCCCCGCGTAACCGCGCTCTCCCCCCGCGCCACCAGCGCGCACGCCCACTTCCACTTAAAGAAAAACCTCTTCCGTAACAATATGTACTTTCCCTTGCCGCCCCATCAGCTCCTCCTCCGTCAGCGGCGGGGCCTTCTCCGCCCAGAGCCACCACCCGGCCCAGAGGACGGGGACTGCCGCCGCAAGGGCCAGCCCCGGCCAGAGCACAGCCGGATAACCCAGCGCCGCACTGCCGGGCCAGAACACCGCCGCTGCGCAGAGCGCCAACGCCGTCCAGCCCTCCCAGAAGATCGTCGTCCATTGTGTTTCCTGTCGCATGGCTTTTCGCCTCCTTCTGGCCCCAATATAACGCACTCCGGGCGAAAAATGAGGCGAAACGGCCCGCCTTACACACAAAAACATCCCGGCTTGAGCCGGGATGTTTTTCTAATTCTGGTCATGACTCTTCCCCACCCACGAGCAGACGACTCCGCACACAAGGCTGGTGGTGATCCCTGCCGCGGCGGCAGTCAGCCCGCCGGTGAGGATTCCAATGGCCCCTTCCTCTTCGATGGCCGTCCGCACGCCTTTCGCCAGCAGATGGCCGAAGCCCAGCAGCGGCACGGTAGCGCCGCAGCCTGCGAACTCCGCCAGCGGCGCATACCATCCCACCGCCGAGAGAATGACGCCCGCCACCACATAGCCCGTCAGGATGCGGGCCGGGGTCAAACCGGTGAGGTCGATGAGCAGCTGGCCGATGACGCAGATGCAGCCGCCCACCACGAAGGCCCAGAAGTAATTCATCCGTTTTCCTCCTTCTGCTGCGGGCTGCGCAGCTCCACGAGATGGGCGATGGCCGGGATGCTCTCCTTCTGCAAAAAGGTCGTCTGGCTCATCAGCGCGCCGGTGGCGATAAAGAGCACCCGCTTCTGCGTTCCCTTCTCGAGGCGGGGCAGGATATGCCCGCAGAGGACGGAGGCGCAGCAGCCCGGGCCGGAGCCGCCGCTCTTCACAGTCTGCTCGGCGGCATCGTAGAGGATGCAGCCGCAGTCCACATGGTTCTTGAGCAGAAGTCCTTCTGCCGCCAGCAGGTCGCGCAGGAGCTGGCTGCCCACATGGCCGAGGTCGCCGGTGTAGATGCGGTCGAAGTCCGCCGGGGCGCTGCCGGTGTCCTTCAGATAGCGCAAAAGGGTCGCGGCGGCAGCGGGGGCCATAGCCGCACCCATGTTGTTGATGTCTTTTATTTTATAGTCCTGCACCCGTCCGAAGGTGGCGGCGCAGAGCTGCACACCCTCACCGGCGGGCCGCAGCAGGCAGGCACCCGCCGCCGTAGCCGTCCACTGGGCGGTGGGCGTGCGGACAGCGCCGTAGCTCAGCGGCGTGCGGAACTGACGTTCTGCCGCACAGAAATGGCTGGACGTCATAGCCAGCAGGCCGTCGGCCATGCCTGCACTGCACAGCGCCGCGCCGAGGCCCAGCGCCTCGGCCATCGTGCTGCAGGCCCCGAAGAGGCCGACAAAGGGGATGCCCAGCTCCCGCAGGGCGTAGCTGGACGCGGTACACTGGGCCTGTAAGTCGCCCGCCAGCGCGAGGCTGACTTTATCCGGCGTCGTCTCAGCCTTTTTGAGGCAGAGCCGCGCCGCCCGCAGGGCCATTTCTTTCTCGGCGGCCTCCCAGTTGGACTGGCCGAAAAAGTTGTCGGCGCTCAACTCGTCGAAACAGGCGGCAAGGGGGCCTTCGCCCTCCTTTTTGCCGCCGATGGCCGCATGAGCCGCCACGACGGGCGGCGTCGGGAACAAAAGAGTGTCTCCGCGTCGTGCAGCCATCACAGTTTCCTCCTTTATGGGGCTGATTTTATCTGTTTTTTGTGGTATACTGAATTTTAGTGTGAAAGTGCAATTTCCGCGCTTCCTTATGCGTATCCTTGGCAGGAGGACTTTTACTGCAGCAGCCAGTAGACGCTGCCGTAGAGAACCGCCGCCAGCGTACCGTATACGATGACCGGCCCGGCGATGATGAACATCTTCGCGCCGGTCCCCAGCACACGGCCCTCGGTCTTGAACTCGATGGCCGCACTGACCACCGCATTGGCAAAGCCCGTGATGGGTACGAGGGTGCCTGCGCCCGCTTTCGCGGCCAGCTTCTGGTAGAGGCCCAGCGTCGTCAGCAATGCCGACAGCGCCACCAGCGTGCAGCTGGTGAGCGTCCCGGCCAGCTCTTTGTCGAGCCCCATGGTCAGATACCACCCGCGCAGCACCTCGCCCAGCAGGCAGATGCCGCCGCCCACGCCAAACGCCCAGAGGCAGTCCCTGCCCAGCGGCGAGGACGGGCCGATCCGGCGCACCCTGCGCCCGTATTCCTCAGCCGACATTTTCATCCTGTTCGCCTCCCGGGAATAGGATGTCCGCCCGTGTGCAAAAATATACACACCCTCAACAAGAAAGAAGGTCCATTATGAATTCCTCTGCTCCTCATCCTCACCGCCGGCGCCTTACCCGCGCCGAGGTGCGCCGCCGCAGACGTAACCGCGCCATCCGCCGGGTGGCCGGCCTTACCGTGATGCTCTGCGTCGCCGTAGGCGGCGTCTCCTTCCTGCTCACCCGTCATGCCGTCGTCCCCAGCGCTTCGGCGGCGTCCGCCATTTCCATGCCGGCCCAGAGCATCGCCGACTCCACTGTGAGCTCTGCCGAGAACACTGCTGCCCCCGCCAACGCCCTCGGCCTCACCGCCGACGAGGCCCGCGCCATGCTGGCCGACCCGCTGATGGTGCTGGTGAATCACACCAGCAAGATGCCGGACGACTATACTTTTGATACCAAGGAATGCGGCTCTGCCACCGCCGTCAACAAGACGCTGCAGACCGTGGCCTGCGACGCCTTCCTCGAGATGCAGAAGGCCGCTGCCGCCGACGGCGTGACCGTCTGGATGCAGAGCGGCTACCGCAGCGTCAAGTACCAGACCAGCCTCTACGAGCGGAAGACCAAATACTACCTCGACAAGGGCTACGACAACGCCACTGCCAGGGAAAAGGCCGCTGCCGTCGTCAACCCTCCGGGATACTCCGAGCACAACTGCGGCCTCGCCGCCGACCTGAACAGCCCGGAGCACACCGGTCTGGACGAAGGCTTCGAGAAGACCGCCGCCTTCCGCTGGCTCTGTGAGCACGCGGGCGACTACGGCTTCATCCTCCGCTACCCGAAGGACGCCGAGGACAAGACCGAGATCATCTACGAGCCCTGGCACTGGCGGTACGTGGGCGTGGAGAACGCCGCTAAGATCAACGCCAGCGGCCTGTGCTTTGAGGAGTATATCGAGACTCTGCAGAGCATCGCCGCCGAGGGCTGAATCCACTGGTGAAGAAAAGGTTAAAATTTCACGCTTCGTTTGCAATTCTGCCGTCGATATGGTAGACTATCTTGGGGTTTCGGGCCGACAGTTTTCGGGGCGGCCGGGCCTCAGAATTTTAACGACAAAAGAGGGAAATCTTTTATGAATATTCGTTTGAAACTCGTCCTTTCTGCTGCTGCGCTGGCTGCGGGCTGTGTCCTGCTGGCAGGCTGCGGCGGCTCTGCTTCCTCTGCTTCCTCTTCGGCCTCCTCCGCAGCCTCCTCCGGGGCTGCCAGCCAGAACGCCTCTGAGCCTGCTGCTTCCGTCTCCGCCGAGGAGAACGGCGCTTCCGACGCCGTGGCTTCTGCCGTGGACGCCCTGCTGGAGGCTGACCCCATCTCCAACCAGTTTGAGATAACGGCCATGAACATCGAGTACGACTTTGGCCTGAAAGCCGACGATGTGACCAGCTACAAGGGCATCAAGAGCAACGACAACGGCGACGCCGGTCTGGTGCTGGCCATCCAGCCCGCCGCTGGCAAGGCACAGGACGTCATGGACACCCTCAAGACCTACCAGCAGGACCAGGTGGCTTTCTACGGCAACTATGCTGAGTTTGCACAGGCACAGTCCAACGTGGAGAACGCCATCATCGACGGCGGCGACGACCTCGTGGTGATGGTCATTGCTTCCAACGACTGCTCTTCTGATTTGACCAGCGCCGTGAAGGACGTTCTGGGCAAATAAACAGACTCTCTCGGGCCGGTGCCGTGGCGGCATCGGCCTTTTTCGGCTTTATCACAATGTTAAAAGGAGGCTGACTCCGTGGTCTTCAGCACCATCATCTTTCTGCTGCGCTTTCTGCCCATCACACTGGCGCTGTACTATCTCGCGCCCCCGAAACTCAAAAATACCGTTCTGTTCCTGTGCAGCCTCGTGTTCTACTGCTGGGGTGAGGTGCGTTTTTTCCCGGTCATGCTGGCGCTCATCCTCATCAACTACCTCTGCGGCCTGGGGCTTGAGCGCTTCGAGCAGAACAAGACCGCCCGTCTCATCCTGCTGCTCATCGCGCTGGCGGGCAGTCTCGGGATGCTCTTCTACTTCAAGTATGCAAATTTCGTGCTCAGCAGCATCAATGCCATCTTCGGCACCGGTTTTGCGCCCATTCAGGGCATCAGCGTACTGCCGCTGGGCATCAGCTTCTACACCTTCCAGACACTTTCCTACACCATCGACGTCTACCGCCGGGATGTGGAAACGGAGCATAACATCATTGATTTTGGTGCTTACGTCGTCATGTTCCCCCAGCTCATCGCCGGCCCCATCGTCAAGTACCGGGACGTCTCCGACCGTCTCCACGTCTACAAAGGCCGCTATGAGCTCAAGCAGATCGAGGACGGCATGACCCTGTTCACTTTCGGCCTGGCAAAGAAAGTCCTGCTGGCCGACGCCATCGGTGCGCTCTGGACGGACATCATCGGCGTAGCGGACAGCCCCTCCGTCTCCTTCGTGGGCCTCGCCAACGCCTCGACCCCGCTGGTCTGGCTGGGCGTCATCGCCTACTCGCTCCAGCTCTATTTCGACTTTTCCGGCTACTCCCTGATGGGCATCGGCATGGGCAAGATGCTGGGCTTCGACTTTCCCCAGAACTTCAACTACCCCTATATCTCCGGGTCCATCACCGAGTTCTGGCGGCGCTGGCACATGACGCTGTCCGGCTGGTTCCGGGAGTATGTGTATATCCCCCTCGGCGGCAACCGCAAGGGCCTCAAGCGGCAGATCTTCAACCTGTTCGTCGTCGAGCTGCTCACCGGCATCTGGCACGGCGCGAACTGGAACTTCATCTGCTGGGGCCTGTACTATTTCGTGCTGCTGGCTCTGGAAAAGCTCTTCCTCCTGCCCTACCTCAAAAAGGGCAGGGTCTGGCCCCATATCTACACCCTCTTCCTCGTGGTCGTGGGCTGGGCCATGTTCGTGGGCAACGACGCAGGCGTGGAGTTCGGCCTGCTGTTCCGCAAGCTTTTCATCCCTTCCGGCGGCGTGATGCCCCTTTACTTCCTGCGCAACTACGGCGTACTGCTGGCGGTCTCCGTCGTCTGCTGCACCCCGCTCATCGAAAAGCTGTGGAAGCTGCTTTCCCGCAATGCCATCACCAAGGCGCTGACCATTCTGGTGCTGCTGACGGTCTCGATGGCTTACGTCGTGGGCAGCACCAACAGCCCGTTCCTGTATTTCAACTTTTAAGAGGAGGCGTGAACGATGGACAAACATTCAAAGCGCTCCGCTTCGATTTTCCGCTATCCGGTCCTTATCGCATTCACCCTGTTTTTTGCCGGGCTGTTCGTGCTGGACCTTGTCACGCCGGACCGGGCCTACAGTGAACTGGAAAACACCACCCTCTCCCAGCGGCCCAGCCTGTCCAGCGTCTCGGCTGATGGGCTGAACAAGTTCTTCACGGCCTACACGAAATACGTCAAAGACCAGGTGGTGGGCCGTGACAACTGGGTCGCCCTGCAGAGCACCGTGGAAACGAAGGTGATGCAGAAGGAGCAGAGCGGCGGCATCCTGCTGGGCAAACAGCACATGATGTTCCCCCGCACCTACGGCCTCGTTTCCAGCGAGACCCGCACCCTGCCCAAGAACACTGCCGCACTGGAAGCACTCTGTCAGCGATACCCGGGCAAGGTCAACGTGATGCTGGTGCCTGCGGCGTCCGCCATCTACCCGTCAAACGTCCCTGCGGGGGCTCCGCTGCTGGATGAGGACTGTTATCTCGACTCGCTTTCCGATACCGTACAGGCCGCCGGAGGCCGCTTTGTGGACGTGCGGCAGACCCTCACCGACCACAAAGACGAATATATCTACTACCGCACCGACCACCACTGGACAAGCACCGGCGCTTATTATGCCTACAAGCAGCTCTGTGACGCTCTGAGCCTCACGCCTTTTGACCCCTCGGCCCATACCGTGCTGGCGGCAGACGGCTTCTACGGCACCCACTACTCCAAGGCACGGACGCCGGACGCAGAACCGGACACCATCCTCTACTACGACCTGCCGAACGCGCTGACCATCTACTCGGTCAGCGGTCCCGGCCAGCCCGCCGACGGCGAGACGACCGGCCTTTACGACACGGCCAAGCTGGACGTTTACGACAAGTATGCCATGTTCCTCCACGGCAACAACGGCCTGAGCCGCATCAGGGGCGACGGCACCGGGCGCATTCTCGTCATCAAGGACAGTTACGCCAACTGCTTCGCGCCTTACCTGACGGCCAACTACGCCGACATCGACGTGGTGGATTTCCGCAATTATAACTACGGGCTGGACAAGCTCATCGCGGACAACGATTACGACCAGCTCCTCGTGCTCTACAGTTTCGACAGCTTCAAGAGCGACCCCTACCTCTACCGGGCCGGCGTAGCGGGCTGATACCGGAAATTATTGCAGTATTTTTCCACAAACTTCCGAGGTGTTTTTCATGCATTTTCCCGGGTTTTTGTGGTTTCTGTCCAAAACCCTTGCACAAAATCCAGCGTTGTAGTAGAATGATGCTGTCAGAGATGTTTGCTCTGCAAGAGGGATCTTTGCAGTGCGGTGCGCCGCCTGCTGATATGAAGGAGTGATTCTTTATGAAGAAATATATGGAGTTGCCTGCTGATTACGCAGTGCTTTCTGACGATGAGATGACCTACACCACCGGCGGCAGCGCTGTTGGCGGCATCGTCACCATCGTGGGCGTGGCCGTTCTGGCATCCAGCTATGTCTGGGGCATCTCGCAGGCCAGAGACTGGCTGAGCGTTGACAGCAACCGCAGGGGCAATCCTCTCACCGTTATGGGCCGTGCAATGGACGCCATCGGCGACGATATGTCCAAATCGCCTTCCAACTTCCTGCGTGACGTTGTTTCCACCGGTACGGTGGTGGCTCTCGCTCCCCTGAGCGCTCTGCTGCTCATCCTGTAACTGCGGTTTCTTTTGAAAAAACGATGTACCGTGCATCGTTTTGGGATATTGTTCGTAAAGGAGTGCTATTATGGAAAACATCATGATGCTTCCCGCTTCCTACTGCGTGATGAACGAAGAGGAAATGACCTATACCTCGGGCGGTGCTAACATCGTTCAGGCTGCTGCTGCTGTTTTCATCCCCATTTACGGATGGATTGCAGGTGTTTCCGGAATTCGTGACTACCGCAAGGCTCATCCGGACAACTGGACCAGCACGGGTTCTGATGCTCTGTCCAAGTACATGGACAAGAGCTTCACCAACGCGATGTATGGCCTCGGCTGTACCTTCTGGACTGTCTCCAGCTGCTTCACCGGTGTCGGCCTGTTGATTAACGCCATCGTAATTCTCAGCTAATGGGTCGGGAGACTCCAAAGAACAACAAAGGCGGCGGCTCTTCCCGCAAGGGAAGGGCCGCCGCCCTCTTTTTATCTGTCTATACAAAAGCAGAGGCACCCAAACCGGATGCCTCTGCCTGTTTATGGACGTGTTGATTTAGTTATTGAACATATCCTTCAGCTTTTTGAAGAAGCCCTTGCGCTTTTCGTAGTTATCCTCTTTCAGGGTCCCCTCGAACTTCTTCAGGGCCTCACGCTGGGTACGGCTGAGCTTCTTGGGGATCTCGACCTCGCACTTGACGTACATATCACCGCGGCCTCTGCCATTCACATACTGGATGCCCTTGCCGCGCAGGCGGAAGGTGGTGCCGCTCTGGGTGCCTTCCGGCACATTGACCTCGACCTTGCCGTCGATGGAAGGCACCGTGATGGTATCGCCCAGGACAGCCTGACTGTAGGTGATGGGGAAGACGACGTAGATATTGTTCTCGTCGCGCTGGAACACCTCGCTGGGCTGGACCGTCACCGCCACGATGACGTCACCTGCGGGGCCGCCGTTGGTGCCGGCATTGCCCATGCCCGAGAGGCGGAAGCCCTGATCGTCGTCGATGCCCGCAGGGACATTGGCCTCCAGAGTCTTCTTGACCGCGATGGTGCCGCTGCCGTGGCAGCTCTTGCAGGGGTTCTTGATGAGCTTGCCCTTGCCGCCGCAGCGGGAGCAGGGCTGCTGGGTCTGCATGACGCCGAAGGGCGTACGCTGCTGACGAATGACAAAGCCTCTGCCGCCGCAGTCAGGGCAGGTCTCCGGGCTGGAACCGGCGGCGCAGCCGCTGCCGTGGCACTCGGTACACTCCTGCTGACGGGTGATGGTGATGTTCTTCTTGCAGCCATGCACCGCCTCGTCAAACGTCAGGGTGATGCGCACCCGGATGTCCTGGCCCTTGCGGGGGGCGTTGGGGTTCGCCGAACGGCTCGAGCCGCCAAAACCGCCGAAGCCGCCGCCAAAGATGTCGCCGAAAATATCGCCAAGGTCCACACCGTCGCCGCCAAAGCCGCTGAAACCACCAAAGCCGCCGGGGCCGCCGGGGCCGCCGCCGTTCTGGGCAGCGTAGTTGGGGTCAACACCGGCAAAGCCGTACTGGTCGTAGAGCTGGCGCTTTTTCGGGTCCGAAAGCACCTCGTTTGCCTCGTTGATCTCCTTGAACTTTGCCTCGGCGTCCTTATCGCCGGGGTTATAGTCCGGGTGGTACTTCATGGCAAGCTTGCGGTATGCCTTTTTGATCTCGGCATCGCTTGCGCCCTTGGATACCCCCAGCACTTCGTAATAATCACGCTTTTCCTGTGCCATATCCACTCACCTCTCCGGGAACGCCCTCTCCGGGTAACGCCCCGGTCGGTTCCTCCTGTAACCTGATCTCTGCATTTCTTGCCTCTCCCTTTGAGGAAAGACTTCCCCCGCTCCGGGGGAAGATGTCGCGCAGCGACAAAAGGGGGAGTTGGCATTGCGCAGCAATGACGGAGAGGGCGAACCCGCTTGTTTCTCCAGCATCCTCGCCCTCTCAGGCGCTGGCGCGCCAGCTCCCCCAAAGGGGGAGCCAAGTATGCAGAGGCATCTCTCTATAACCAGCAAGAGCCGCCCCGGCCTAAACCGGAGCGGCTTTTGCTCTATTGCGTGTGTGCCCGCCGGTTTGGCCGGACACAGCGCTTTGTTTCAGACTTAGACTTCCTTGAAGTCGGCATCCACAACGCCGTCATCGTTGGGCTTTTCGTTGGCTGCGCCTGCGTCGGCACCGGGCTGTGCACCGGCGGCCTGCTGTGCGGCAGCGGCTGCCTGATACATCTTCTCGAACACCTGGCTCAGGGCCTCCTGCTTTGCCTTGATGTCGTCCACGTTGCCGGACTGGACAGCGGTCTTGAGGTCAGCAAGCTTTGCCTCGGCATCGCTCTTCACGTCTGCGGGCAGCTTGTCGCCGTTCTCCTTCAGCATCTTCTCGGTCTGGAACACCATCTGGTCGGCACCATTGCGGATATCGACCTCTTCACGCTTCTTCTTATCGTCGGCAGCAAACTGCTCAGCTTCCTTCACTGCCTTGTCGATGTCCTCCTTGGACATATTGGTGGAAGCGGTGATGGTGATGTTGCCTCACTCAGAAACGAAATCCGTTTTTGTTTTCGTTTGTGCTGAATGCGGCTTCTTATGGAATCGGATTGTTGCTATAATGGGTTTATGATATGAGAGGAGATTGATGAAACATGAAACGAATGGGAAAAACAATTGGGAGCAGCTTATGTTCGCTGCTGTTGTTGCTGGGACTGGTGCTGCCGATGCAGACTGCTGTTCCGGTCTTGCAGCCGATGACGGTTGCAGCGAATGATATTACCAGTCATCCTGCAAAAGGGGAAGTAAGTGGAAATGGTGTTTATGGATATACCACAGATTATGTTTGCAATGGTGGTCCAATGCAGGAAGAACATGCCGTACAAAATGGTTGGCACATTACTGCAAAAAATACATATTATGCATATGGAATTCTGTGGTATCAATGTTGGGATACAGATGATGGCGATTACTATGGATGGATTGATGGAAATTATTTGAGTTTTTATGTAAATAATTCCTCCTCCGGCAGTTCTCCAGTTACGATTACGAGTATTTCCCCTCGAAAGGGACAAGTTGCCGGAAATGGTGTCTATGGTTATGCTTCTAGTTATGCCTGCTATTCAGATGGGGCACAGGCAACACAGCACAAAGTCGAAAACACCTGGCACATCACCGCAAAGAATACCTGTTCTTCCCATGGCGTAACTTGGTATGAATGTTGGGATACCGATGACGGCGATTATTATGGCTGGATTGATTCCAACTATCTTTCCTTCTATGATACAACGCCTGCTCCGGCACAAACACAAGCACCAAAGCAGACTGTAATTGTAGAAAAAACCGTTCTGGTAACAGAGCCACCGAAAGAAACCGTTGTCGTAGAAAAAACCATTCTGGTAACAGAACCACCAACAGAAACTATGATTGTAGAAAATACAGTGCTGGTGACAGAAACCAAAGAACCGACTACCACAAAGGTAGTGGCAGCTGTGAATTTAGATGACCAGTCTAAAGATGATTCCTCTAAGGAGAATGATTCTTCTTGGTTGGGATTGCTTCTGATTGGTGCAGGAATTCTTGTGTTGGCTGGACTTGCTGGAGCACTGATTGTTTCTTATGCTAAGCGGTCTAAGGAAAAGGCAGCTGGTAGTGTGCAATTTCATAGCCCGTGGGAAGACCAGGATTCCCCGATGAATCCTTATGCGGGAGAAAGTCAGAATCTTATCCCAGGAAATCGCTATCCAGGCAGTTCCGTTTGTCCGAATTGTGGAACGATTTGTACAGATCCAAACGCAAAATTCTGTGAACGGTGCGGAACACTGTTGCGATAACGCTGAGTCGGAAAACCATTGTATGGAATGAAATGTTGCAGGAAAATTAGGTCTTGCATTTTCAAAAAAGATATGTTATAATAACAGAGATCATCAAAGACGGGAGGTTTGGTCATGGGAACATTAGAAATCGTGATCGGTGCGGTTCTGCTGCTCATCAGCTTGGTTACCATCATCATTTGCATGATGCAGGAACAAAAGCCACAGAACGCAACGGCTGCCTTGACAGGTGCAAGCAACGATTCCTTCTATGATAAGAACAGAGGCCGTACAAAGGAAGCAAGACTGCATAAGTTAACCACCATCTTAACGGTGTTGTTCTTTGTCCTCATTCTTTTCATTGACATTGTCATGCCGTTGATTACAAAATAACAACGACACGTCCTGTCATCCGGCACGCCAACCGGGTGACAGGTATTTTTTTACCCATCCATGAGAAAGTAGAAATGGAACACCGCAGCGGTACTGCAAAGATACAGTATGCGGATTTGTAATGATTATTTGATAATTGATAAAATAAAGGAGAACCAACATTATGGGAAAAACACCATCTGCACCGCCAAAACGGGATGCAGCAGAAATTTTAGAAGCATATCAGACCAAATGTAAGCTGTTTTTAGCAGATGCTGGCATTCATGGTCTGGAGGAAACCTTGCTGGCTGCAAAATGCCGCACGAAGAAAAACGGTTCTGCCCTGTTTCAGGAGGCTTTGGAATCTCTGCGGAAAGCAGGCTTGATTTATAAACAACACCGGAAATATTACTGGTGTGCATCGCTGCACTGCAAGACCGGAACGGTTGTTCGGCTGAGCCGTACCTTTGGCTTTGTCCGTCCAGATGACCCGGAAGCAGAAAGCGACTGGTTCATTCCAGGAAAGTTCCTGCTCGGAGCATTGCCGCAAGACCGGGTTTTGATGCGGAGCATTCCCTCTCGGAGCGGAAAGCCAGAGGGCGAAGTACTGGATATTTTAGAGCAGGCATCTGCTCGCCTGACAGGTATCATTGTGTATGAGGATGGAAAGCCGTTCCTGCTGCCGGATACCATGAGCAAAACCCCCATCCGGCTGTTGCCGAATCGGGAGGTATCTTATCAGGAACACGATAAAGTTTTAGCGGAGATTGTTTCCCGTGGCACTCGCCATGCTGAACACAAGGCGAAAGTTATCTATTCCTTTGGAAATGCAGACTGTGCAGCAGTTTGTGCACAGGCACAATTGACACTGGAGAATATTTCCCCGATTTTTCCGGAAGAAGTGGAAAAAGAAGCAGCTGCTCTTGCCAGCCAGCCAATTCCGAAAGAAGCTTACCAGAATCGGTTAGATTTGCGGGATGCCTGCATTTTTACAATTGACAGTGCAGAATCCAAGGATTTGGACGATGCTGTTTCCGTGGAACGAATTCCGAATGGTTATCGGCTCGGCGTGCATATTGCCGATGTTTCCCACTATGTTAAGCCGCATTCGGCACTCGACAAAGAAGCACTGGAACGGGGGACAAGTCTGTACTACGCCGACCAAGTGATTCCGATGCTGCCGAAAGCACTTTCCAACGGTATTTGTTCTCTGAATCCGCAGGAAGATCGGCTTACCTTTTCTGCCATCATGGAACTGGACAATCAAGGGGTACTTCGTTCTTATACGTTCCGGAAGAGTATCATTCGTTCCAAGGTCAAGGGCGTTTATAAAGAAATCAACGCTTTGCTGGATGGCACTGCCGATGCTGCATTGCAGGAAAAATATGCAGAAGTACTGGATATGCTGCCGCTGCTGAACGAACTCTGCGACAAGCGGCTTTGCCTGAGAAAACAGCGGGGTGCTCCGGAAATTGAAACGCCAGAGAGCAAAATTCTCCTGAATGCAGATGGCATTTGTGTTGATGTTCAGCCTCGCACCCGTGGCAAGAGCGAATGCATCATTGAAGAAATGATGCTGCTGGCAAATGAATCTGCTGCCCGTGTGGCAAAGGAACACGCTCTGCCGTTTGTTTATCGGGTACACGATGCCCCTTCTTCCGAAAAGATTGAAGCCTTGCAGGATGGCTTGCTGCGAATGGGGGCAGAAGTTCCGGTATTGACGAATGTACAGCCGAGAAACTTAGCTGAAATTCTCGAAAAGGCAGCCGGAACACCTGCCGCTCCGGTCATTCATGGAATGGTGCTGCGGTCGATGGCAAAGGCAGCTTATGAAACCGAACCGATTGGACATTTTGGGCTGGCATTGAGTGATTACGCACACTTCACCTCTCCGATTCGGCGGTATCCGGATTTGGCAATTCATCGGATTCTGTCAGAATGGTGCAGCACGCATTCTGCGGAAGCGGTTCAGAAGCGGTTCACGAAGTTTGCAGCGAAAGCAGCAGAACAGTCCAGTCAACGGGAACTGTTGACGATTCGGGTTTCAAGAGATTGCGAGGCATGTTATTTTGCGGAATATATGCGGCAGCATCTGGGCGAAACCATGCGTGGATTGATTACTGGCGTGACAGATTTCGGAATCTATGTCATGCTGCCGAATACCGTCGAAGGGATGATTTCCATTCGGGATTTGGGCGAAGAAACTGTATGGACAAATGACCACAATGTCCGGCTGGTACAGGAAAATGGCGACCGGGTTTACCAGTTGGGAGATACGATTTCAGTGTGTTGCACCAAGACGGATATTTCTTCCGGCAACATTGATTTTGTATTAGCAGAAACAGAGTGAGAGAAACGGATTTTCTAAAAATTTCCATTTTTCATCAGAAAATAAAGAAAAAGCATTCCATTTTTGCCTTGTGAAATGGGCAGAGATTGGAATGCTTTCTTTTTTTGAGAATTGGTTGCATTTTCGATTTTTATTATGGTATAATAAAGATATTTGATTTAAGAAAGGAGATTCAGATAAATGGCAAATATATTAGTAACAGGAGGCTCTCGTGGCATCGGAGCTGCGATTGCAAAGAAATTTGCAGAACAAGGGGATACGGTTTATATTACGTATTGCAAGTCAAAAGAAGCTGCACAGGCATTGGAACAGCAATATGGCATTCACCCGATTTTTGCAGATTTTCGGGAAGAACGTGGGGCGTTCAAATCTGGAAAGGCGATTGCTGAGCAAATCGGTACGATTGATACGCTGGTGAACAATGCAGCGATATCGGTTGTAGATGTGTTCCAGTGTGTTTCAGAGGAGGATTGCACAGCCTTGTATCGGGTCAATTTATTTGGAACTGTTGATATGACTCGTGCAATTCTGCCGACCATGTTACAGCAGCATGCTGGAAACATTATCAATATTACTTCTGTGTGGGGACAGACTGGAGCATCCTGCGAAGTGGATTATTCCGTGACGAAAGGCGGCATCATTGCCTTTACAAAGGCATTGGCAAAAGAAATTGCTCCGTCTGGGATTCGGGTCAATGCCGTTTCGCCGGGTGTCATTGATACTGAGATGAACGCCCATCTATCCGAGGAAGACCGAAAGGAACTTGCCGAAGAAACACCATTGCAGCGGATTGGAAAGCCGGAGGAAATTGCAGATGCTGTGCTTTTCCTGGCATCGGAACGAGCAGCGTTTATTACAGGGCAGGTTTTGCCAGTCAACGGGGGATTTTTCATCTAACAAGCAGTACTGTTCGCAATAGCCTGAACTTTTAACATGTTTTTTCAGAGAGATGCTTGCACGTCATTTCAGAAACCCTTTACAATAAAAGTAAAAAAAGGGTTTTTGTATATGAATTGAATAACACTTGCACTGACACGATTCTGGGAAAATAAACAGATATCCTTGCCGCCAATGTCTACACTGTTGATTGCAGCGGGAATTATGTTTTTTTGTTTTTGGGTGGTTACAAGTCAAAAACAAAAGGAGCAGGAAGAACGGGCAAAGGCTCGGAAAAATGTCTTTCAGAACTTGGATGCTGCGATTGCAGCCGCACCGATTTGTGAACACATTCCCTGTCGGACAAATCCGGCAAAGTTTTATTTTCTGGGGGTACAGACGGGAATTATTTCAGAGCAGGAAGATGCTGGTATTCTCTGTTCCTATCTGACGCATTGGATGCAGACCGGAGCAGTGACTTGGCAGCGGCTTTCCGGCAGGTCGTTTTCGCTGCACTTTGAAGAATTGCAGGCAGGAGCAACGCCCTGTGAACAAGCTCTGTGGAATGCACTTTGTGCATTGGTTGGGGAGAAACGAACCGCAACCGGAAAACAACTGCTCCAGTGGAGCAAGTGCTGGGAACACAGCAGTTTTTTCCGGAACGGCAGAACGGGCAGCCGTTCTCTGTATGAATGGTATTTAGAATTAAACGACTTGGTTTCAGCAGAACGGTTCGATTCAGATTGAACGGGTGGAAACATCGCAGCGACTGTTTCACAAAAAGCAGGTGAAAATTTCGCTCTCTTCGGCGTTGCAGGAAGAAGTCGTGCAGATTGCCGGATGGAAACAGTTTTTAAAACAGAAGCAGCCACTGCAACACGGCAGAGATTGGCCAGTTTCCAGCTGGGAATCCTGCCTGCTATTTGGAACGATTTTGGGCTTAGGCGATGAGGTTGAATCGCAAATGCAGCAGTGCTGCACAGCAGAACAGCGAGAACAGTTCTCCCATCTGCCAGTAGACCATACATTATTTTTGATACGAGATTGTTGTTATCAGATGCTTGCGAATTGCAGGCGTGCAAAGGAGTTGGTGGAACAGCGTTCGACCGACTGAAGATAGAGAGGAACAGACAACATGAAAACCATGACGGATTATGCATTAGAGGCACGGGAACGGGCATATGCACCGTATTCCGGTTTTTCTGTAGGGGCAGCCTTGCAGGGAACAGACGGCAGAATGTTTCTGGGCTGCAATGTGGAAAACGCATCTTATTCCATGACGATTTGTGCAGAACGAAATGCCGTATTGCAAGCAATTGCCGCTGGGCAGCGGTCGTTTCGTTCGATTGCGATTGTCGGCGGAAAGACAGCAGAAGAAGCACGAGAAACGCCTTGCGTTCCCTGTGGAGCGTGTTTGCAGGTGTTGGCAGAATTTTGTGATGGAGATTTCCCGATTCTGCTGACAGACGGCGTGCATTTGCTGCGTGACTTTTTGCCACAGGCATTTACATTATGAGAGAGTAAAAAAATAGCGTGCAGGACTTGAACCTGTACGCTATTTTTCTTGTTATTTGGCAGATTTAGAAGTGGTTTCAGAAGATTTTGCATTGGAATCGGCATCAGATTCTTGCGGCAGGGTATTATGTCCAAACTGATGAGTCATCTGAGAATGGGACATATCTTCCAGAATGCTGATATAATCCGGTTCTTCCGGTTCTTCCGGCTCTGGGTCAGGTTCTCGCTGAGAAAGCGGAATCTTGCGTTCTTGTTCCGCAGCTTCCAACGCTTCCTTGTCAGCAGCGGACAGCCGCTTTTTCTTGATAATCCGAACCAACAGGAAAATCAAAACCAATCCAGCGGTGCAGCCCAGTGAAATGCTGACAATCTTCACCCACGGGATTTGCAGGGACTTGAAGTTGATGCGAATGCCATTGCTCCGGCTGCTGCTGATATATTTCGCAGCTGCTCCTTCATAGCCGGTCAGCAGAAATCCGCTGACGGCGATGTTTTCCGTTTCATCAGAGGTGCTGCCGTCTGCATTGACTTTCTGCTGTTCGGTCACACCAAATGCAAAATCTCCGATTTGCGTGACTCGCTTCGGCAGGGTCACATCCATCAGCTGTTCGCAGCAGAAAAATGCATAGCTGCCGATTTGCAGGGCATTGTCGGTTGCCTCTTCATCGCCTGCAAATAAGACGCTGGAGAGCGATTCGCAGTCAGAAAACGCATGGTCTTGAATGACAGTGACGCTTTCCGGAATGGTGATATTGGTCAGACTGGTGCAGTAGTCAAACGCTCCTGAACCAATCCATTCCAGCCCCTCCGGCAGCGTTACCGATTGCAGCGGGGCAGCGAAAAATGCACCATCCGAAATCGTTTTCACACCATCCGGAACAGTGAAGGAAGTTTCTGTTTTGCCAGCTGGATAGAGAAATAATTCTGTGCCATCCTTGCTGTATAAAACGTCGTCCTGTAATTGATAAGTCGGGTGGTTGGCGGAAATTTCAATGGTTTTGAGATTCCGGCAGCCGACAAATGCCAAATAGCCCAAATCTGTCATCGTATCTGGAATGGAGAACGACTCCAATGCGGAACAGTTTTGGAACATATAAGCGGACAGCGTTTCCAGTGTTTCCGGCAGGGTGATGGATTCCAGTGACGAGCATCCCATAAATGTCTGTTCGCCGAATTCCGTAACGCTGTCTGGAATTTCCATGTCAGTCAGGGAGGTGCAGTATGCAAATGCCATTCGTCCGATTTTGGTAATCTGGTCACCGAGTTGAATGTCCGTCAGAGCGGAGCAGCTTAAAAACGCCCCGTCTGGAATTTCTGTAATGCTATTTGAGAGCGTAACACTTTGCAGCGATGTGCAGGATTGAAATGCACCATCGCCGATTTCTGTAATGCCGTTTGGCATGGTGACAGATTGCAGGGCAGAACAACCAGCAAATGCTTGGTCACCGATGGAAACGACGGTATAGCCGTCAATTTTCGGCATAATACTGATGTTGGTAGCAGTTGTAATGCATCCTGTGACAGACACCTGCATATTTTTCAGAATCGTATAGGTCAGCGTGCCATCATCGAATGTGCTGCCCTCTGTGACAGGCTGTGATTTTCCGCTGGGGTCGCTGCTGCTGTCTGCGGCAAAGACCGGAAAACTGGTCATCATCAGCAGACCTGCTGTCATGCATCCCAGAACAGATTGTTTCCATTGTTTCATGCGGCACCGCCCTTTCTCTTCTTTCGTACAACAAGAATCACCACAATTGCAGCAACCACGACAACACCGCCGCCGATGCAGACCGGAACAACCCAGCTATTTGAGCCGGCAGTTTCCGTTGCTGGAATCTTGTACTGAGAAACATATTTTTTAATCTTGCTGTTTTTTCCGTAGGTCACGGAAAAATCCTTTACAACTGACGGGGAAGTATCATCGGATTCTGCATAGAGTCCAAATGCTCCATCGCCCAGTTCTTTGATACCGCTCGGCAAGGTCAGTTCGTGCAGTTCCAAACAGTTATAAAATGCCTGCTTGCCGATTTTGGTAACGGTGTCCGGAATGGTGATGTTCTCCAGCCGAACGCAGGTATAAAAGGCAAAGTCGCCGATGCTGGTCAGCTGTTTCGGCAGCGTGATAGAAGTCAGCTCCGTGCAGTAGGTAAAAGTATTGTTTGGAATTTCTGTGATGCTGTCCGGAATGGTGATGTCCGTTAAGGACTGGCAGTAGAAAAATACATCTTCGCCCAGTTCTTGGATGTTCTGGATGTCAATGCTCTTGAGGGACTTTGCACCAGTAAAACTCCAGTCCTCCAGACGGGTGCAGCCATCCGGAACGACGTAGTCCACCAAATCGCTATCATCCGGATACTTGATTAAAGTTGAACCGTCTTTGCTGAATAGAACACCGTCGATGTCCTGATAATTCGGGTTGCTGTCTGCGACCTGAATTTCTTTCAGGGCAGAGCAGCCGTCAAAGACGAAATCCCCCAAAGTTGTGCAGGTTTCCGGAATGGTGATGTCAGTCAGAGCAGAGCATCCCTCAAAGGCATACGTTTCAATGGTTGCAATCTGGGAGAGGTCAACGTCTTTGAGTGCAGTACACTGATAAAACGCTTCTGAGCCGATGGTGTTCATGGCTTCCGGAAATGAAACGGTTTCCAATGCAGTGCAGCCATAGAATGTACTGGTTGGCAGGGTGTTCAGTGTGCTTGGAAGCTTAACATCGGTCAGAGCAATGCAGGCTTCCATTGTGCCTTTGCCCATAGAGGTGACAGAATCCGGAATCTCCAACTTTTTCAGAACCGAGCAGCCATAAAAGGCACTGTCCTGAATAGTAGTGATGGTATCCGGCAGCGTCAGCGACTCCAGCAGAAAGCACTGCGAGAATGCACCCTCTTGAATCCCGCTGATGGTTACGCCGTCCACTTCTGCCGGAACATCGACCGATGTGGCAGACTGAAAGCAGTTTGTTACCCAAGCCGTTCCATCGTCCTGCATGTCCAGTGTAATATCATCTACGACCCAATCGCCTTCGTTGGTAACGGGGTCGGTCGCATCTTCCGCCCAAGCTGGAACGGCAAGTCCAGAGAGCAGCAGCATACCGCTGAGGATGCCGCAGGCAGTCTGTTTCCATCGTGTCATCATTCTGCATCCTCCGTTTGTTCGTTCTGTTTCTCGGTGGAATCTTCTTCGGATGGTGTTGCATCAGAATCGGAATCGGAATTGGATTCAGAATCAGAATCAGATTCTGTGGATTCCGGCTCGGTTTTCTTTCCGGAACGCAGTCCCAAAATTACCAAAATTGCCCCAATGACCAGCACCAGACCGCTGATTCCCAGCAGCAGATATTTGCTGTTAAAGCCGGACTTTTTGCTTTCGGAATCGGTCGAAGCAGCTGCTTCTGTTGTACCGCTGATTTCTTCTGAGTCGGAGAGATCTTCAGAATCCCGTCCGCCCCGCACCTTGCTGGCATCCTGTACGGTGACAAAGGAGAAACTGTTCTTATAGCCATATGTATCATCACTATCGGAGGCATACCGCTGTGCAGCAGAGCCGGACTGTCCGTAAATGACGAAGTTCTTGACAGCCGTTTTCATATCGGCTTCATAGCCGAAGGCACTGTATCCGATTTCTTCCACGCTGGAGGGGATGGTGATTTCTTTCAGCCCTGTTCCAGTAAAAGCAGCCTGTCCAATGGTCGTCAGGTTGTTTGGCAGAACGACTTCTGTCATGCCCGTGCAGCCGGCAAAGGCTGCATTGCCGATGTAAGTCAGGCTGGATGGCAGCGTCCATTCTGTGATATTTTCGCAGTAAGCAAAGGCATAGTCGCAGATTTCCACCACGCTATCCGGAATAGCGATGTGGTCGATGTTGTCATAGGCAAAAACCCAGTCATCGATATAGAGCAGGCTGTCCGGCAGAGTGATTTCTTCGAGGTTGTTGCACTTGCCGAATGCAGCATAATAAAGCTCTTTGCAGCCGTCCGGTACAGTGTAGCTGGTGGCGGTTGCGGCTGGCGGATATGCCATCAGGCAATCATCTTTTGTACGGAACAGAACGCCGTCTTTTGCATAATAAGTTTCGCTGTCGTCTGCAACTGCAAATTCTTTCAGGTTGTCGCAGTCGTAAAAGGCACTTTCTCCGATTTCTGTAATGGATGCCGGAATGGTGATTTTCTCCAAAGTGTCGCAATTATAAAAAGTATCGGCGGAAATACCGGCAATGACCGTGCCGTCCAATTCTTCTGGAATGGTGATTTCCTTGTCTTTTCCGGTGTAACCCGTGATATAGCCCTTTAAAGTTTCCTCATCAACTTCATAGGTATAGTCGCCGCTCGTTCCGTCTGCTGCTGCCGGAATGGCAGAAACAACTGTGCCAACTGCCAGACTGCCCAGCAGCAGAGAAGCGGAAAGAAGCGAAAAAAATGGATGTTTCATAGGTGTGTTTCGTCCGGATGAAACGGACGCCTCCTGTCTTTCAAAAAATTTTAGCTGTAAATCCTCTTTTTCAAGAACGGTGCAGATTTTCCCAGAATCAAAATCATGCATAAAATGCGGAGCAGGCAGCGGAAACCGCCTGCTCCACGGGATGCAGATATTGTTTATTCAACCGTGACCGACTTCGCCAGATTTCTCGGCTTATCAACATCGTTTCCACGCAGAACCGATGTGTAGTATGCAATCAATTGCAGCGGAACGACTGCGAGCATTGGCATCAGCAGGTCGTCAAAGTCCGGCAGTCCAAACTTGAGGTCAGCCACATCCGTATCCGGCTGGTAGGTATCCCGACAAACCAGAACCACCTTTGCACCTCTTGCCTTGACTTCCTTGATGTTGCTGATGGTCTTTTCAAACAATGCCTTCTGGGTTGCAACGGCAATGACCGGCATACCATCCGAAATCAAGGAGATTGTGCCATGTTTCAGTTCACCAGCGGCATAGGATTCCGAGTGAATGTAGGAGATTTCTTTCAGCTTCAGCGAGCCTTCCATACTCAAAGCGTAATCCAATCCTCTGCCGATATAAAGCAGGCTGTCTGCGGTAATCAGAGAAGAGGCGATGAACTGGGTCTGTTCCTTGTTCTTGAGGATTTCTGAAATGTACTCCGGTGTCTGCTGCAATTCTGCAACGAGTTTCCGGCATTCGGTTTCATCAATTGTACCAGCTGCCAGAGCAAATTCAAATGCCAGCAGATACATGACAGCAATTTGAACCATGTAAGCCTTGGTCGATGCAACGGCAATTTCTGGGCCTGCATGTGTGTAAATCAGCATATCGGCTTCCCGTGCAATGGAGCTGCCCTTTGCGTTGACAATGGCGAGGGTTTTTGCTCCCCGATTTTTTGCCAGCCGCATGGCTGCCAAGCTGTCGGCAGTTTCGCCAGACTGGGAAATGATAATCACCAAATCCTCTGCACTGAGAATCGGGTCCCGATACCGGAATTCGGAAGCAATGTCAACAGTAACGGGAATCCGTGCCAGTTTTTCAATGACATACTGCCCAACAACACCAGCGTGCATGGCAGTACCGCAGGCAACAACAAAAATCCGGTGATACTGTTTCAGAGCCTCCGGCGTAATGTTGCATTCTTCCAAGTTCGGCAGACCGTCCCGAATCCGAGGAGTAATCGTTGTTTTGATTGCAGTGGGCTGTTCGTGGATTTCTTTCAGCATGAAGTGAGCATAGCCGCCCTTTTCTGCTGCATCCATATCCCAGTCCGCTGTTTTCCGTTCTTTCTGTACTTCCACGCCATAGGCATCATATACTTTGACACCACTGTGGTCTAGAACAGCGATTTCTTCCTGTTCAAGCAGGTAATAATCCCGTGTATAGCGGAGAATTGCCGGAACGTCAGAAGCAATGAAGCTTTCCTCCTTGCCCAGGCCAACAATCAGCGGGCTTTCTTTTCGGGTCGCATAGACCACATCTGGATGGTCGGCGAAGATAATGCCCAGAGCATAAGAACCTTCCAAGTCCCGAATGGTGTTGGAGATGGTTTCAATCGGGCTGCCGTTGTAGTTGTAATCCAGCAGTCTTGCAACCACTTCTGTATCCGTATCGCTGGCGAATGTCACGCCCTTTGCAGACAGATATTCTTTCAGTTCTTTGTAGTTTTCAATAATGCCGTTATGAACAATGGTCACTCTGCCGCCTGTATGCGGATGAGAGTTGATGTCAGATGGTTCGCCATGGGTTGCCCAGCGAGTATGTCCAATGCCAGCGTGTCCCTCTGGTCTGCCTTCCTGTTCCATTTTATGAATGAGGTCTGCTAATCTGCCCTTTGATTTTGCGACCTGAATATTGCCTGATTCTGAAAAAACAGCAATACCGGCTGAGTCATAGCCACGGTATTCCAGTTTGGTCAATCCGTTGATGAGGACATCCGTACAATTCCGGCTGCCTACATAACCTACGATTCCGCACATAATAAAAGTGCCTCCCTTTTTGGTTTGATATGAATCATTATAACACGTTGTCTTTAGAAATGCAAGAAAAACGGGGGTGCTTTTCATCTCTTTTTCACAAAAAGGCAGAGATTCCATGCGAAATTTGGCAGCACATTTTTGAATTTGCAGCCCGTTTCGCAAAAAAAAGACCGCTGCGAGCCGGCGGCAGTCCTTTTTGTCATTGGTTGTAACATTATGTGGAAATTGTAATTTGCACCAGAATCAATCGGGCATCTTGCTGCCGCAGGGCAATCCAAGTGCCCCGAACCTGCAGCAGCATCGGGCAGCGTTTCGGATTCCGCAGGCATTGGATGTTTGTTCCGGGGACAAGACCGAGGTCTTGCAGTCGCCGCTTCATTGCAGGTGCGGTGTGCAGGGCGTATAAGGTGCAAGTCGTTCCAGCTCGCAGGCGATGCAGCGGAATGGGAATCGGCCAGCATTCTTCCATTACAGTCGCCTCCTTTTTCTTCTTATTCTATGCAAACAGGGCGGAAAACGTGAAGAAGTTCGCCGACAGTTTGACAATGGCTTTTTGATTTGACGAAACCGCAGAACTATGCTATAATGAAAACAATTTTGAATGTTTTTAGGGAGGTGTACCGTTTTGACGGTCACATTAATTTCGCACACCCCGCAGCCGGAGCAAATCATTGCAGCCGCTGCAAAATTATGTTATTCCGATACGACCGTAGAGGACTTGATGGACGGACTTTCTGCGGAGCAGGCAGAAAAGTTTGTTGGCATGCTGGAAACCATGGGACATGAAAGCCCCGTGGAACATGTTACCTTTACGTTTGGCATTGCTGGCGTTTCCCGTTCGCTGCTGGCACAGATTACCCGTCACCGGATTGCCTCGTTTTCCGTACAGAGTCAACGCTATGTGCGGAAGAATCAGTTCACTTATGTGACACCGCCGGCAATTGCAGCCGATGAAGCAGCCGCTGCCCTGTATCATCAGACGATGGAACAGACTGTGCAGGCTTACAATGCACTGGCAGACCGTTTACAGGCAACCTATTATCCGCAGTTTTTGGCGGAGGGCTGTACCGAAAAGGCAGCTCGTTCCAAGGCAGAAAAGAAGGCGATTGAAGATGCTCGTTATGTCCTGCCGAACGCCTGTGAAACAAAAATGATGGTGACGATGAATGTTCGCAGCCTGCGGCACTTTTTCCAGTTACGCTGCTGCAATCGGGCACAGTGGGAAATTCGGGATTTGGCAACGCAGATGCTGAAACTTTGCTGCGAAGCAGCTCCGGCATTGTTCCGTCATGCAGGTCCGGCTTGCTGTCAGGGCGGATGTCCAGAGGGAAAGATGACCTGTGGACAGATGGCAGCCGTTCGGGAACGGTTCGCAGCATTGCACGCTGCACCGTCCACCGCAGAAACGAGGTGAGCGGATGCCAAACGGAAAATTATTGGTCTTAGATGGATTGGACGGCAGCGGAAAGTCCACACAGTTTGAATTGCTGCAAACAGCACTGCAAAAGCAGGGCGTTTCGATTCAGGCAGTGAGCTTTCCGGATTATGACAGCCCTTCGGCTGCCTTGGTGAAGATGTATTTAAACGGCGAACTTTCCAATACGCCGGATGGCGTGAATGCCTATGCAGCATCCAGTTTTTATGCGGTTGACCGCTATGCAAATTATCATTTGCACTGGGAGCAGGCATATCACAACGGAACTTGTATTTTAGCGAGTCGTTATACCACTTCCAACGCCATCTATCAGATGGGCAAGCTGCCAAAGAGCGAATGGGACAACTATTTGCAGTGGCTGGCAGAATATGAATATGGGCGGCTGGAGCTGCCAGAACCGGATACCGTGATTTATTTGGATATGCCGGTATCAGTACAGCAAGCATTGCTCTCCAAACGCTACGGCGGCGATGCCGGAAAGAAAGACTTGCACGAAGCAGACATTGCCTTTCAGTTGCAGTGCCAGCAGGCGGCTTATTACGCAGCAGAAAAGCTGGGCTGGAAAGTGCTGCCGTGCAGCCAGAACGGCGAACCGCTGCCCGTAGAAACCATTCATCAGGAACTGTTCCGCCATGTACAGACCAGTTGGGGGTTATAAAAAAACATGCTGACGTTTCGCACGATTTCCATTTCTGATCGGGAATGGATTCAAAAAGCCTTGCAGCAGTCCCAATATCAGGGCTGTGAATATAGTTTTGCCAATAACCTTGCGTGGTATCGGGGAAGCGATTCGAGAATTGCCTCGTTTCAGGGCTTTTATATCATTGCGGCATTTGATACGCCGGACGGGATTCCGGATGTCACCGTTCCGAGTGGAAGCGGCGATTGGGACGCTCTGCTGCGGGAGTTGGTGGAAACGCTCTGCCCGAACGGCGAACCGCTGCGGTTTACAGGCGTGACCCGAGAAATGGCAGCGTTTTTGCAGCAGCGGTTTCCGGATGCGGTCTGGCAGCCTGACCCAGCAGCGTATGATTATATCTATCGAACAGAAGATTTGATTACGTTAAAAGGCAAACGCTACCACAAGAAACGCAATCACTTGCATCAATTTCAGGAGCGGTACAACTGGACGTTTGCACCGCTGACAGCAGCAGATCAAGATGCTTGCATTGCATTCAGTGCTGCCCTGTATAATGAGAAGAACGGATATGATGACCGTTCCAGCATTGTGGAACAGTTTGCGATTCACACCTTTTTTACGCATTGGGACACGCTGGGGCTTTGCGGTGGAGTGTTACGAGTAGATGGAAAACTGGTCGGTTTTTCCATTGGTGAACCGCTGAACCGAGATACTTTTGTGACACACATTGAAAAGGCAGACATTGCCTATCAGGGTTCATATACCGCTTTGACACAGGCATTTACAGCACAGTTTGCAAAGGATTATCACTATATCAACCGGGAGGAAGATTTGGGCATTGCCGGTTTACGGCAGGCGAAAGCGTCTTATTATCCGGTGTATTTGCTGGAGAAAGGCGATTTGGTCATTCCAGCATCCATGCGATAATTTCCGCAATTACAAATGGTGGAGGCGACGAGCGTCGAACTTGCACCAAAATGAACTGGAAAGAGAAAGGAACATTTTTTATGATTTATGTATTTTTAGCAGATGGATTTGAAGAAACCGAAGCAATCGCACCGATTGACATGCTTCGCCGTGCAAAAAAAGAAGTGGTAACCGTTGGCGTAACGGGAAAAGTTGTCACCAGTTCCCACGGTGTACCAGTAACAGCAGACATCACACAGGATGAAATCCAGCTGAATGACCAGCTGGAAATGATTGTGCTGCCGGGTGGAATGCCAGGCACACTGAACGAAGAAGCTTCCGAACAGGTACAGGCTGCCATCACCTATTGTGCAGAGCAGAACCGCTATTTAACTGCCATCTGTGCAGCTCCGTCTATTCTGGGACATCGGGGACTGTTGAACGGCAAGCATGCTGTCTGCTATCCGGGCTTTGAATCGGCTTTGACGGGTGCAGAAGTTGGGACAGAAGGCGTTGTACAGGATGGAAATATCATCACCGCCAGAGGTGCAGGTGTTGCCATTGATTTTGGTTTGGCATTGGTTGCAGCTCTCTGCGGTGCAGAAAAAAGTGCAGAGATTCGGAAGGGAATTGTATATGCCTGAACAACAGACAAAAAAAGAACAACTCCGCCAGTATTACCGCACGCTCCGCAAAGAACGTACGGCTCAGGAGAAACAACAGCTTGACCTTGCCATGCAGGAGCGGTTCTGTGCATCTGCCTGCTATCGGAACAGCAACGTGCTGTTGCTCTATGCAGCAACCATTGCAGAACCGGAAACCGAATGGATTTTATCACAGGCGTTACAGGATGAAAAGATTGTAGGATTGCCGAAATGCCTGCCGGAACGGCAGATGGTGTTTTGTCAGGTGACGAATTCCCAGCAGCTGCATCGGGGTGCATACGGCATTTTAGAACCGGATGCAGCTTGTCCGACCCTCGAATCGCTGCCGGAAACAGGCTGTGTTTGTCTTGTCCCGGGGCTGGCATTTGACCGGGCAGGGTATCGTCTGGGCTATGGTGGCGGCTATTATGACCGGTTTTTGCAGCAGCATCCGCAGTTGATTCGGGTCGGTTATTGCCCGTCGATGCACGTTGCAGAAACTTTACCAAGAGAAGAAACCGACTGCCCTGTGCAATATTTGATTACAGAACAGACAGAGGAGGAATTGTATGGATCAGGAACATAAGACCGACTCGCAGGAACGAGATGCCCTTTTGCGGGAGATTCTCGATGATACCAGCCCGAACCGTCCGGCTGCGAAACCACCGCAGCGTCCGCCTGTTTCTCATGCAGCGGAAGAAGAACCCGTTCCAGTGGCTTCTCACGCTGCGGAAAACAGTGCACCGGTTTCCCATGCAGCACCTACACCCAGTCCAGAGCCAGCAGCACCACCGATTGACCCACGGGATGCCGACCTGCCAGAACCCGACTGGAACATTGGCAGCACACAGGCATTTCAGACCAATACGGGTGGAAAGCATGCTGCTCCGGTAAAGACGTATTCTGCTGCGGAAACGGCACAGCTCTATGAAGATTTAGACGGCATCAGCCAGCAAGAGCCAGCACCTGTTCCGCCACAGCAGCAGAAGAAAAAGAAGAAAAAGAAAAAACGGCGGAAGGGCAGAGTGCTGTCCGCATTGATTATTACGTTTGCAGTCATTGCGGTTTCCGTTGTGGTTTCCGCTTTGACCATGACATTTGGTCGGGACTTGCTTGGCATTAATAACGATACGAAAACTCGTATTGTAAACATTCCGTCCGGTTCGAATACAAGTGAAATTGCCGACATTCTGAAAGAAGCTGGCATCATCAGCCATCCGAAAGTGTTTACGTTCTTTGCAGGAAGAAGTGATAAAGATGGACAGTTCACCGCTGGTGAACATGAACTTCGTCCGGATATGGCATATGAAACCATCTTTGAAGAATTGGCATCTCCAGCAATGAACGAAGCCGGAACGGTACAGATTGCATTTCCGGAGGGCATCAACCTGCGGGAAGCAGCTGATATGCTGGAGAGTACGGGCGTTTGCAAGGCAGAAGAATTCTTGGAATTTTTCAACAAGAATGCAAAATACGGCTATACCTATGAATCCCACCTGCCGAGCTTTGTCAATGAAAAGTTCTATCCGATGGAAGGCTATTTGTTCCCGGACACCTATATTTTCTATGAAGATATGGATGTAGACTTGGTGTGCCAGAAGATTCTGGAGAACTTCAACAGTAAGATTACACCGGAATACTACGAACGAATGGACGAACTAAATCTGTCTTTGGATCAGACCTTGACGCTGGCATCCATGATTCAGGCAGAAGCCGGAACGGTGGATCAGATGACGAAGATTTCCTCTGTATTCTGGAATCGGTTGAACCATCCGAACGAATACCCGAAATTACAGTCTGACCCAACCACCAACTATGTGGAAGAAGTCATCAAGCCGAACATCAAAAAGGCAGATCCGGAACTGTATGCAGCGTATGATACCTATCAGTCGAACGGCTTACCGCCGGGGGCAATCTGCAATCCGGGCATGGATGCGATTCGGGCAGCCCTGTATCCAGCAGAAACGGATTATTATTACTTCTATTCCAACTTGGATACAAAGGAAACGTATTTCAGCCGTACCTTGCAGGAACATGAAACAATTATGGAAAAGGTAGAACGGACTCGCCAGCCAGCAGTGACCACGAAGGACAGCCAGGAAGAAACGCAGGTTGTCTTTGGCGTGGGAACGAGTGTTGCAACCGAGCCGCCGACGGATGAATATGGCAATTTATTGACGACCACAGAAACACAATCGGAAGAGAATGGGGAATAAAAGAAGCATGAACATCAGAAAACCAGAGGTATTAGCACCAGCAGGGGACTGGGAACGATTTCAGTTTGCCCTGCAATACGGTGCGGATGCCATCTATTTGGGCGGAAAGCAATTTACCATGCGAGCAGCACCGGCGAATTTTACAGCGGAACAGCTTGCAGCAGCGGTGCAGCTTGCCCATGCAAAGGGTGTCAAGGTCTATCTGACCTGCAACACCCTGCCACACAATGCAGACTTACCGCAGTTCCTGCCCTATTTGCGAGAGATGGCAGAAACGGGCATTGATGCAGTGATTGTTGCCGACTTGGGCTTGCTGGCATTGATTCGGAAAGCATTGCCGGATTTGGAGATTCACATGTCCACCCAAATGGGCATCGTCAACTATGAAACCGCAAATGCACTCTATGATTTGGGCGTGAAACGAGTTGTTCTGGCACGAGAACTTTCTCTCGAAGAAATCGCAGAGATTCGGGCAAAGACCCCAGCAGATTTGGAATTGGAAGTATTTGTCCACGGGGCAATGTGTGTATCTTTTTCAGGACGTTGCCTGCTGTCCGCCTATCTGACAGGACGGGATGCGAATCAGGGGGCTTGTGCCCAGCCATGCCGCTGGAAATATCGTCTGATGGAGGAAACCCGTCCAGGACAGTATTTTCCAGTGGAAGAGCATGACGAGGGAACGTATATCATGAATGCAAAAGACCTCTGCATGATTGACCACATTCCGGAGTTGTTGGCTGCTGGCGTGGATAGCCTGAAATTAGAGGGCAGAGCGAAGTCCTCGTATTATGTGGCAGTCGTGACGAATGCGTATCGTTCTGCTGTGGATGCTTATTTGCAGCAGCCGGAGGGCTTTGTCCTGCCGGAATGGATTCGGGAAGAAGTGTACAAAGTCAGTCACCGTGGATACTGCACGGGCTTCTTCTTCGGAAAACCAGAGGCTGGACAGCGGTATACGGATAACAGCTATGACCGCAGCTTTGATGTCATTGCGATTGCAGACGACTGGCGGGATGGTATGCTATATGTGACCCAGCGAAATCGGTTCTTTGCAGAAGATACCGTGGAACTGCTTGCACCGGAACGGCAGCCGATTACCATTCCCCTGAATGGAAACTTGTTCGATGAAACAGGGGAACGGATTACCGTTGCCAATCATGCAATGATGGCATGTGCATTCCCGTGTCCGGTTGCAGTACCGAAGGGAACAATTGTTCGGAAACGGGCAGAATAATTGCAAAAACAAAAGCCGACTGATGCAGACGATGCATCGGTCGGCTTTTTGCATTTCAGCGAAAATCACTTTGAAATTTGGACAGGTTGTGAAAAATAGGCGGATGTTGTTTGTGCAAGTTTCACATTTTTTCAAGAGTCGTTTCATTTTTAAGTTTACTTTCAGAAACAGTCGTTACAATGAAAAACAGAAAGACAGCCATTCAGGTCGTGTAAACGGAAAAAAAGGAGCGATTACCTATGAAACAAGCAAAAAAACGGTTTGGCAGGGGAGCAGTTGCCAGCCTGTTCTGTGCAACAGTTTTAGCAGCTAGTCTTCCGGCATTGCCGGTAGCAGCAGCTTCCACACTGGCAGGCGATGTGAACTTAGACGGCAGCGTGAACCTCAGTGACGTGGTTGCGATGCAGCAGTATTTATTACAGGAACGGACACTCTCCGCAGAAGCTGGAGCAAATGCCGATTACAATGCAGATGGCGTTTGCAATGTCATTGACTTGGCAATGATTAAGCGGACGGTTCTGGAAAGCAATCCGGTAACCAATACCATTGCAATTCATCTGAGCGACAGCGGCATTACCGTAGAAAATGACACAAAGGGCGTGACAAGTGTCAGCGGAAAGACCGTTACCATCTCTGCTTCCGGTTCGTATACCGTAGATGGCAGCATGGCAGATGGACAGATTCTGGTCAACATTCCGGATACAACTGCGGATGCCGATGATGTAGAATTGATTCTGAACAATGTCACGATGACTTCCTCCACAGGTGCACCGTGTATCTATACACAGTCGGCAGTAAAGACAAAGTTGACCGTTACCGGAACAAACACCTTTACCGATACAGCAACCGCAGCCAATGTTGATACCAGCGGTGTTATTTATGCGGATGGCAAGTTGACCGTGACAAAGAATAGTACCGGTACGTTGCAGGTTACTTCTTCGATGAATGCAGGCTTGTATGCAACAAAGAATATCAACCTGAATGGCGGTACAATTGCGGTAAATACAGATGTAGACAGCACTTCAGATGCAGATGCCATTAAGACGAAAAAGACCTTGACCGTAGAGGGTGCAACCGTAACCGTTGATGCTTCCGCAGACGGCTTGAAGTCTACAAAGGAACTGGTCAACATTGTTTCCGGTAATGTTAGCGTAAAGGCTGGAAATGATGCAATACAGGCTGCAACCGATATCAACATTTCTGGCGGTATAGTTATTGCAGGCGGTGACCGTGGATTCCAATTGGATGATGGCGGAAAGCTGACCATCACGGGCGGTGATGTACTGGCAACGGCAACCGATTATCAGATTACCAATAGCACCGACAGTCTGGCAACGGTTGACCTCAGCGGCTGTACGCAGGGTGTCATGATGCTGGACTTTGCAGCAGAGCAGGCAAAGAAGCAGCCGATTACCGTACAGCAGAATGGTAACACTGTTTATGAAATGACCACGAACAAGAAGTGCAGCTATGCCCTTCTCAGTGGCAGCGGCTTGACGGCTTCCGGCAGCTATACCACAGCGGTAAATAGTGCGGAACAGGGACACACGCCATCCGGCAGTACCACACAGGAAAGCACATTTGTGATGAGCGGAACAGCAACTGAATTTTATCAGGTTGCAGCAACTGGAACGGTTGTCACACCGACAGATGATACTGCTGTTGCGACGATTTCTTACAGCAACAGTGGTGTACAGCTGTTGAATGCTTCGGGCAAGGATGTTTCCGCCTCGAATAGCAGCGGTATCGCTGTAGACGGCAGCACTGTAACACTGACGCAGCCAGCAACGGTAGATGTTACTGGGGAAAGCAGCAATGCTCGCATCGTGGTCAATGTAGATAAAACCACATATGCAAATGGCGTTGTGGAATTGTGCCTGAAAAATGCAACCCTCAGCAATGCAACCGCAGCCCCGATTTATGTAGAAGCCATTGGCGATGAAGTGGTACTGAACAGCTCCAGCGGAACTGTGAATACGATTTCAGACGGAACAAGCCATACCGATACTTATGTAGACAGCGATGGCGTTACCAATACCGTCAGCGGTGCAGTGTTCTCTCGAGATGACATGAAGTTGAAAGGCTCTGGCAGCCTGACCATCAACGGCAATACAGAAGATGGTCTGGTCTGCAAGAATGACCTGAAACTGTATAATGGAACGATTACGGTTACTGCAAAGGACGATGCAATCCGTGGCAATGACAGCATTACCATCGGCAACGCCTCTGCAACGGATTACAAGAATCTGAACGTAACTGCAACTTCTACCGCAGGTGATGCCTTTAAGACGAAAGACACCGATACCACCAGCGGAAAGGGTTACTTGACCATTAACGGCGGTACCGTTCAGGCAACTGCTTATGCAGATGCATTCCATTCTGCACAGACGCTGACCGTTAATGGCGGGGACATCAACATTCAGACCACTTGCCCAGCTTCTAACAGCAATACTGGCGGTTGGGGCGGATTCCCAGGCGGTGGCGGAGATGGAAACTCCGATCAGACAGACATCAGTGCAAAGGGCTTGAAGGCAGGCTGCACCGATGACAATAACAATACCATCGAAGGCAATATTACGATTGCTGGCGGTACGATTACGATTGATTCCACAGATGACAGCGTACACGCAACCAACATTACCATGACAGGCGGTACAGTGACCGCAGCCACTGGCGACGATGGCATGCATGCCGATAACAAGCTGGACATTCAGGCAGGAACAGTGACCATTACGAAATCCTATGAAGGTCTGGAAGCCGCAGATTTACAGATTAATGGCGGTAATATTCATGTCAACGCTTCCGATGACGGCTTGAATGCCGCAGGAGGCAACGACAGCTCCGGCAACAATGGTGGCTGGGGCGGTGGCGGCTGGGGAGGCGGCATGAGCTCCTCCACTGGCACGCTTACTATCAACGATGGTTATCTGGTTGTTCGGGCAGAAGGTGACGGCTTGGACTCCAACGGTGACTTGATTATCAATGGCGGTACGGTTCTGGTTTATGGCCCAACAACTGGCGGCAACGGCATCTTCGACAAGGGCGATGGCAATTATAGCTTCCAGATTAACGGCGGTACTGTTTGGGGTTGCGGTACAAGTGATATGTTTGAGTCACCGAACAAAACTTATCTTTCCGGAACCGTTTCTGCAACCGCAGGGGCAACCTTTGCAGCAGCAGATGCTTCCGGCAATGTTTCCAGTATTATGACTGTTCCATCTGATATGAACATGAGCAATGCAATGTTGTTCTATTGCGGCAGCGATGTCAGCAGCGTGGGACTTTATAGCGGTGGCACTTATAGCGGTGGCACGATGAATGCGGATGGCTATGCAACCGGCGGAACACTGAGCGGTGGCAGCAGTGTTTCCAGTTCCAGCAGTGGCGGTGGGAATAACCGTCCGGGCGGACGTTGGTAAAGAATTCTTTTTTGCAAACTCGATTACCATCTAATATACTACTCCACAAAAAGCCGTCTTGTGCAGTTACGTACAGGACGGCTTTTTTGTATCATGAAAATGATAGAATCAGAAATGGGAACGAATGCGAGAGCCGCAGCCTATTTCTTTTCCACAAACATCGAAAAAGCGGATGCTCCGTTTCAACAGGTTTTCAAAAACTTGTGGAAGGAACATCCGCTTTATTGTTTTATTTTTTCAGAATGCTTTTATTGACACTGATGCAAGAACTGCTCATGAATCCGCAAATCTGCATCTAATTCCGGATGGAATGCAACCGCAGTTTGGTTCTGATAACGAACTGCAACGATTCGTTCTTCTACTGTTGACAGCACTTCCACGCCGTCTTCCACCGCTGCAATATACGGAGCACGGATGAAGGTCATTGGAATGTCACCCAATCCGGCAAACGGTGCAACTGTGTGGAAACTGCCCAGCTGCCGCCCGTAAGCGTTCCGCTGTACTGTTACCGGCAACGTGCAGAAACACCGCCGTGCATCATTTGCAACTTCTTTTGCCAGCAAAATCAGCCCAGCACAGGTTGCCAGTACTGGCATACCGCCCTGAATCTGTTCCTGAATGGTCTGGAACATGTCCAGTTCTTTCAGTAATTTTCCCTGTACGGTACTTTCTCCGCCCGGCAGGATGATGCCATCATAGCTTTGCAGCACATCTGCTTTCTGTCGCAGTTCGACTGCTTCCGCTCCCAGTTCTTGTACCCGCTTTGCGTGTTCCGCAAAAGCACCCTGTACGGCAAGGACTGCTATTTTCATCGTTTACTTTCCTCTTTCTGCCATCAGCAGGGCAATTTCCTGTTCGTTGATCCCAACCATTGCTTCGCCCAGGTCTTCGGAAAGTTCTGCCAGCATTGCTGCATCGTTGTAGTTGGTAACAGCCTTTACGATTGCAGAGGCACGCTTTTCCGGATTGCCGGACTTGAAGATACCAGAACCAACGAATACACCTTCTGCACCCAGCTGCATCATCAGAGCAGCATCAGCCGGAGTTGCAACGCCACCAGCTGCAAAGTTGACAACTGGCAGTCTGCCGTTTTCGTGTACATAGCAAACCAGATCATACGGAACTTGCAGCTGCTTTGCTGCTTCGTACAGTTCATCTGTCCGCATGGAAGTCAGCCGTGCAATTTCCTTGTTCATCATTCTCATGTGCCGAACAGCCTGTACAATATCGCCAGTACCCGGTTCGCCCTTTGTCCGAATCATGGTTGCACCTTCTGCAATTCTCCGCAGAGCTTCGCCCAGATCCTTTGCACCGCAAACAAACGGAACTTTGAATGCAGTCTTGTCAATGTGGTGTACATCATCAGCCGGAGAGAGGACTTCGCTTTCGTCGATGTAGTCGATTTCGATTGCCTGCAAAATCTGTGCTTCTGCAAAATGACCGATTCTGCACTTTGCCATAACCGGAATGCTAACAGCATTCTGAATGCCCTTGATCATCTTCGGGTCGCTCATACGGGAAACGCCGCCAGCGGCACGAATGTCAGCCGGAATCCGTTCCAGTGCCATAACGGCACAAGCACCAGCTGCTTCTGCAATCTTTGCCTGTTCTGGTGTGGTAACGTCCATGATGACGCCGCCCTTGAGCATCTGAGCCAGTTCTCTGTTCAGTTTTACTTGTGTCTGGTTTTCCATGGTGAAAAATCTCCTTTTTTCTGATAAAATCCAAGCAAATCGTCTTTTTCATTGACGCATCTGCAAAAATTTGCTATACTCTAAGTATACCGCAAACTGACCTGTTGTAAATACTCAATTAAAACCATTTCAGTCAGGTCAGATGGAAAGAGAGGCGTTCGCATGCTCACTTATTCGTTTACGAATATCGGGTCAGAATCCCTATATCAACATCTCTATCAATGCATCCGAAATGACGTAGTTTCGGGCATTTTGTCGCCTGGAACAAAAATGCCATCCAAGCGTTCTTTTGCGTTGCATCTGGGTATTAGTGTTATGACAGTGGAGAGTGCTTATAGTCAGTTGGTAGCAGAGGGATATTTATATAGTTTGCCACGAAAGGGCTTTTATGTGGCAGATGTCCGCAGTCAGAAGCCGCAAATTGCAGCAGATGTTGCCCTGTTTGTTCCGGAAGTTGCTCCGGTTTGGTTTGCCGATTTTGTCAGCAATCACACCGAACCGGACAACTTTCCATTTTCAATTTGGAATCGACTGATGCGAAAATGTATGACACAGCATCAGCAAGATTTAATGCAGAATGCACCAGCAGGCGGACGGTCGGAGCTTCGGCAGGCAATCGCCAATCATCTATCAGCGTTTCGAGGAATGCAGGTTGCACCGGAACAAATCATCATCGGGGCAGGGACAGACTTTTTATATGGATTATTGATACAGCTGTTGGGGTATGACCGCCATTATGCAGCGGAAGACCCTGGTTATGCAAAAATTGCGAAGATTTACCGCAGCCATCAGGTCGCTTTTACGCCTGTACCAATTGACAAAAGCGGTGTATCGGTGGAAGCGTTGCAAGCATGTGGTGCAGATGTTGTGCACTGTTCGCCCTCCCATCACTATCCAACGGGAATTGTCATGCCAGTGAGTCGGCGGTATACGCTGCTGGGCTGGGCAACCGAGCAGAAAAACCGATATATCATTGAGGATGATTTCGATTCTGAATTTCGGATGACTGGAAAGCCGTTGCCGACCCTGCAAAGCATGGATACGACTGGACGTGTCATCTATATGAATACGTTCACCAAAAGTCTTTCTTCTACCATCCGAATTGGATATATGGTATTACCGCCGCCGCTGGCAGAGCGGTTTTATGAGAAAATGGGCTTTTATGCGTGTACGGTTTCCGGCTTTGAACAGCTAGTATTAGCACATTTTTTGGCAGAGGGCTATTTTGAAACGCATATCAACCGGATGCGAAACCGCTATCGGCAGAAACGGGATACCTTAATTTCCTGTCTGCGAGCAGCGATGCCGCCGGAGATGACGGAGATTCTAGAGGAGGAAGCCGGTTTGCATTTTTTGTTGCGGATTCAGACACAGGCAGATGATGCAGAGTTGGTGCAGCGTGTAGAGCGGCAAGGCTTGCATGTTGCATGTCTATCCTCGTATTATGCTCAACAGGAGCAGGCAGAAGCACATACTTTGGTGTTGAATTATTCCAATGTGCCAGAAGAGAAGATGCAGGAGGCAGCAGAGCGATTGCAGCGAGCCATTTTTTCATAAATATTAAGGTGGGACAAGCTGTCCCACCTTAATATTGAAATCTAAAAGCAGTGTTTTCAGTCACAAGCCGCAGGCAATCTCGTTTATCGGCTGTTTCCGCCGCCGCCAAATCCGCCGGAACTGCTGCCGCTGCTGCTGTGGCCGCCAGAACTGGAATGTTCCGATTCTACCTTGACACGGGAAACATGACGGGTGAGAAACTGGTCTTGTTTTGCCCCATATTGTACCTTTCCGGATGGGATGTAAATCCGTGCAGAAGGTTTCGATTTAAAGCGGTAGTGCGAATGAATAATGCCCATGGCAACCAGTGCAACCACCAACCCTACTAAAAAGCTAATGCCAAATGCAATCAGAGTTTGTTTTCGGGCTGCATATGCCGGCTTGCTGTCCGACCAAATAACCTGATTCGTTGCATCGTCCAAATACAGATATTGGTCATATTCGTTATCATAGACGTAATAGTGTTTTGGAATGCCTTCTTCATAGTAGGTTTTTAACTTCTGACAGAAAATCTGAACCGCTGTATAAGGGTCTTCTTCGCCCCGTTTCATGTGCGGATTCATCTCGCTGAAAATTTCTGAAACACGGTCATCACCGCCATTGGTGAAATAAAGCTGTGCAATCCCGTGTGTAGCAATAAAGTCGTGCGGTGCATAGTCCGTATCATCAATATATGAGCCATATAAATCCAGATACAGTGCAATGCCATCGGTATCCCGGTCATCTCCAAATCGGTCTAAGTAGTCGGCAACGGCATATTCTCTTGCATCACTTTCACTGGAGAGTTTATTTGCACCCAGTCTGACACAAATGTTCATCTGTAGATCTACTGCCGTTTCATAAACCAGTTCATCCAGTTTGACGGATTCTTCGCTGGTCAGAACACCCGCTTCATCGTAAACATAGCATTCACTGAGCTGCAAACCGGAATTCTCTGCACTGACAGCTAATGGCTGTATGACACAAGACAACATGCAAACAACAGCAGACACGGTCAGAATGGGATGTATGATGGAAAATCGCATTACAAACTCCCTCCAATCAGACCGCCCAGCACCCCAATGACAACCATCAGAGCCGCACAGAACGTGAGTAACTTTGCCCAACTCAGCGGTGGTGTACCAGAAAGTTTTTTCGTCTGTCCGTTCATGGCAAAGTGATAGGTTTTTCCGCCATGCTGATAGGACATGAACCAGACGGGCAGCAATACATAGTCGTGCTGTAAGTTGGTCATATTGACATGTACCTGTTTATTTTTGATGCTGGTGTATTGGGTCAGGGTTTCATTGATGACTTGTTCGCTGGCAGTCTGGACTCTTGATTGAATCCGGGGAACGATCTTTTCCCAGTCCACATCGTATTTTTCTGCTAAAAAGCCGCTCAGATACTGCATAGAAAACGGCCGCATTTCCTGGACAGGGAATGGCTCAATGGCATCCATCAGAGCATCTTCAATTTTTGCTGCACCGTCTGCCGGAACACGTTCAAAGGGAATTTTTGCCTGACGGGAAACTGTGTATTCTGTAGTTTCAGTCACTTGATATTTTCCATCCCGCCAGGACTTGACAACCTGCCCGATACCAGACATGTTTGTATCTGCCAGACAGCTGGCAAGCCAGAACGGCACATATACGCCGCTCATTTTTTCCAGCTGCTGTTTGGAGCGGAAATCAGATGGCAGAAACCAGCGTTTCCGGCACCACGCCCGAAATTCTTTTTCTGCGGCATCTCGCTGCACAGCAAACGGCAACACATATGCCGGCTTATAATTGCCCTTGAGCCGTCCGGCAAGTACAACTGGATTGTGGCAGTAGTAGCAGAATGTTGCAGAGGTGGTTTCATCTGCAATAATCTGTGCCCCGCAGGATGGGCATTCATAAAGACGGGTATGTTCTTCAAATGCCGCTTCATCGTTTTCATCTTTTAAGGTTTTTGCGTCTGCATCTGCCTCTTTTTGTGCCGTTTCGTTTTGGGTGTGATAGCGTTCTTCCATTTCTGCTTCTGTGAAGTCGCTCATACAGTAGGGGCAGGAAAACATCTGCTTTTCCGGATTGAAAACCAATTCGCCGCCGCAGTTGGGGCATTTATATTGTACGGTATTCACAAGGAATCCTCCTTCATTGGAATTGAGTTATCCTCTCGGCTTGCCACATTCGGTACAGAACTTTCCGGTGTTTTCTGCTCCGCAGCTGCACTTCCATTTTCCGTCTGCTGGTCTTGGATTGCCACATTCCGTGCAGAATTTTCCGGTATTCTCTGCTCCGCAGCTACACTTCCATGCACCTGCTGGGGCTGGTTTTGGCTGACCGCATTCCGTACAGAACTTTCCGGTATTGGTTGCACCGCAGCTGCACTTCCAGCCGTTTGCCGGAGCAGCTTGCTGCTGTTGTTGCTGCTGCTGTGCCTGCATCTGCTGTTGCATCTGCATTTGCTGCAAGTTGGCAGCACTTGCTCCAGCCATGAAGTTTCCAGCACCCTGCATGCCCATGCCCATACCCATGAATGCCTGTGCAGCACCAGCGGTATTTGAGCCGGCAGCTTTCAAACCTTCTGCAACAGCCCCTTGTACATAGCCTTCCCGGATGGTGGCATCTGAGAGCATTGCCCCTTGATTTCGCATATTGATGAGCTTTTTGCTTTCTTCGTCATAGCTGATGCTGGCAATGCCGACCGAGCAAATTTCAACGCCACGCAGTTCATTCCAGGTTGCATCCAGTGCATCGCTCAGATACTTTGCCAGTTCTGCACTCTTAGAAGGCAGGCTGGAGATCCGAACGCCATCCACAGACATCTTTCCGATGGCAGTTTGCAAAGCGGTCAAAAATTCTGCGTTAAACTGTTCGTTGATGTCGTTGAAGTCTACCCGTCCGGTGTTGCACATGCTGCTATTTTCCATGTAGAATTTTAGCGGATCGGTAACTTTGATCGAATACGTGCCGTGGCAACGCAGGAACAGTTCTGCATTATAGAAGTTATCGAAATATTGCAGGGCATTCCGAGTACCGAAACGGATGCCACGGATTTCCGAGAGGTTGACGAAATAAGCCCGCTGGGATTTTCCCGGCTGACCGCCAAATTTAAACCGTTCAAAGGTTTCCTTGACCGAAGCCTTCAGTTCCCCATTGAAAAGAGAAGGGGACTGCGACAGGAATACTTCATAGTAACCCTGTTCCGCAGTATAGTCAACGATTTTTCCGCCTTCTGTGAGGAATAGCATTTGATTTGCACCGACTTCAATGCGAGAACCATTGGAAATAATGTCGGCACTGCCACGCCGGTGTTGTTTGCCGACCTGTTCGCCCTTGGTGAGAATGGTGGTAGGTGTCATATTTTCTGCCCGGATATAATCCAGCCACGAATCGGAAAGTGTGCCGCCAACGGCACCAACTGCTGCTCGAATAAGACCCATAAAAATAACCTTCTTTCTAATTGTATTGGAAAACGGTGTGTAAAATTCGTTTTCTGTCCCCAAAAAAAATTTGGATATAAAAATTATATCACAATTTTTTAAAAAAAGCAAGCACTTTTTTGGTGCAAATTTGTCAACTGTGACGGGAAATCTGGAAGAATCTGAAACGAGTTTGGGGATGTTTTCTTGCAGGAATGGTGATTTTGAATAATTGACGGGCAAAAACAGAATGATTATTTGTGTAAAAAATCATGTTGACAAAGTCGAAAAGATGTGATATAATAATAAAGCTGTCGCACGAGAGTGAAGATTGTGAAAAGAAACGGGAAAGAACCGGAAAAGCATGGATGGGAATGACCGATTCACAAAAATGAAATAAAGTTCATAAAACGTTTACTTGACATTTTCGCAAAAGTGTGATATACTAAATAAGTCGTCAGGACAGAGCACAGAAAAAAGAAACATTGGTTTCTCAAGTATTTTTCTTTTGCAGACGTTCCTGAAATGGACTACTGTGGGAGCTTAGCTCAGCTGGGAGAGCATCTGCCTTACAAGCAGAGGGTCACAGGTTCGAGCCCTGTAGCTCCCACCAAATTGGTCTGGTAGTTCAGTTGGTTAGAACGCTGCCCTGTCACGGCAGAGGTCGTGGGTTCGAATCCCATCCAGATCGCCAACGCCTCTGTAGCTCAGTCGGTAGAGCAGGGGACTGAAAATCCCCGTGTCATTGGTTCGATTCCGATCGGAGGCACCA
>ENA-ORCM01000306-ORCM01000306.1-human-gut-metagenome-genome-assembly--contig:-NODE-306-length-47244-cov-6.892658_pt1 | contig 47244 bp, 37 predicted proteins | sample MGYA00242906_ERZ507928 | MGnify/ENA primary metagenome ERZ507928 (study PRJEB26167, sample SAMN06115497) | human gut metagenome | host: Homo sapiens | place: China:Shanxi | collected 2015-05-07...
CGGAAAATGGGGCGAAGGCCGTTGCTTTTCTGGCCGGCGAGGACGCGGGCTACATCACCGGGCAGGTTTTAGCCGTTGACGGCGGCATGAGTATGTAAGGAGGAACGCGACATGGAACGACGCAGAGTTGTCATCACCGGTCTGGGGGCCGTGACCCCCATCGGCCTGACGGCGGGGGAAAGCTGGCAGTCCGTGAAAAACGGCGTGTGCGGCATCGGCCCCATCACCCATTACGATCCCTCCGCGCAAAAGGTAAAGCTGGCGGCAGAGGTGAAGGGCTTTGACCCGGAGGCTTTGCTGGGCCGTCAGGAGTCCAAGCGCATGGGCCGCTTCACCCAGTTCGCCGTGGCGGCGGCACGGGAGGCCCTGTCCGACGCCGGGTTCTCCGTGGAGCAAGCGGACCCCGACCGCTGCGGCGTGATCCTCTCCAGCGGTATCGGCGGGCAGGCCATTACAGAGGCGGAGCACAGCCGGGGATTGGAAAAGGGCTTTGACCGGGTGTCACCATTCTATGTTCCCACCGCCATCTGCAATATGGCGGCGGGACAGGTAGCCATTGATTCGGGCTTCCGGGGAATGTGCTCCTGCCCGGTGACGGCCTGCGCCGGCGGCACCAACGCCGTAGGCGATGCGTTCCACTATATCCGTGACGGCTACGCGGACGGAATGCTCTGCGGCGGCACGGAGGCGGCCATTACGCCGCTGGCCATCGGCGGCTTTACCTCTATGAAGGCCCTGACCCAGACGGAGGACCCCAAACGGGCCTCTATCCCCTTTGACGCGGAGCGCAGCGGCTTCGTCATGGGCGAGGGCGCAGGCGTGCTGCTCCTAGAGGAGCTGGACCACGCCAAGGCCCGCGGGGCCAAGATCTACGCTGAGGTGATCGGTTACGGCGCCACCTGCGACGCTCACCACATCACCGCCCCCCTTGCGGACGGCAGCGGCGGCGCCAAGGCCATGGCCATGGCGCTGACCGACGGCGGCGTTTCTCCGGAGCAGGTGGGCTACATCAACGCCCACGGCACCTCTACCCACCTCAACGACGCCGGGGAGACCGCCGCGGTGAAAACCGTGTTCGGCCCTCACGCCGATCAGCTGGCTATAAGCTCCACCAAGTCCATGACCGGACATATGCTGGGAGCCGCCGGCGCCGTGGAGGCCATTTTCACCGCCCTGAGCCTGCGGGACGGCTTCCTCCCCGCCACCATCCACTATCGGACCCCGGACCCGGCGTGCGATCTGGACGTGGTGCCCAACGTGGGCCGCCCGGCGGACATCCGGTACGCCCTGAGCAACTCTCTGGGCTTCGGCGGACACAACGGCAGCCTGCTGCTGAAGAAATGGGAGGACTGACATGGGCTTGCAGTTAAATTCCAATGAGATCGCCGAGATCCTGCCCCACCGCTACCCCTTCGCGCTGGTGGACCGCATCACCGACGGGGAATCCGGCGCGTGGGCCAAGGGCATCAAGTGCGTCAGCGTGGGGGAGCCGTTTTTCTGCGGCCACTTCCCCCAAAAGCACGTCATGCCCGGCGTGCTGATCTTGGAGGCACTGGCTCAGGTAGGGGCCGTGGCGATTTTGTCCCTGCCGGAGAACCGGGGAAAGATCGCCCTGTTCGGCGGCGTGAAAAACGCCCGCTTCAAGCGGCAGGTCATCCCCGGAGACGTGCTGGAACTGGAATGTACCCTCACGAAACGCCGGGGGCCGGTGGGGATCGGTGCCTGCACCGCCACAGTCAACGGCGAGACCGCCTGCACGGCAGAATTGATCTTCGCCATTGAGTAACACCTTGCCATTTCCCGCCGGAATTGGTATACTGGGAGCATACGGGCTATTCCGCAGGAAGGGGACGTACCATGCTGCATCAGGCTTTCAATGAAGTGTATACCAAATTCAAGCTGCATTTTTATCAGGAGATCTTTCGCCGGTTTCAAAACCGGGAAGCCAGTCTCACCACCGTAGAGACCTTCTGCATGGAGAGCATTATGGCTCTGGGACGGCCCTCGGTGAATGAATTTGCCACGTTCATGCGGATCTCGCCGCCCAACGCCGCCTACAAGGTCAACAGTCTGGTGAAAAAGGGCTATATCCGCAAGGTGCAGTCCCCCTCAGACCGCCGGGAATACCATCTGGAAGTCACCCAGAAATATATCGACTACTATAACATCTCCTCCTCTTATATGGAGGAGGTCATGGACCGGATCGTCCGCCGCTTCCCCGCCGAGGACTGCGCCAAGCTGGAGGAGATCCTGACCGTGGTCAGCCGGGAGCTGATGCCGGAGGTTCCCCTTCCGGATCCAACTGCGGAATAAGCGCACAGGAAACTTGCTGATATGCCGTCTGCCCGGAACAGGAGACGGTTTGAAAGAAAACGATAAAAGGAGTACTCTCAGTATGGATTACGCGAAGGAATCCCTGCGGCTGCACGGTGAATGGAAAGGCAAAATTGAAATGGTGACCCGTGTCCCCGTCAAGACCAAGGACGACCTGTCTCTGGCCTACACCCCCGGCGTGGCGCAGCCCTGTCTGGAGATTCAAAAGGATCTCAGCAAAAGCTATGAGCTGACCCGCCGCTGGAACATGGCCGCCGTCATCACCGACGGCAGCGCCGTTTTAGGCTTGGGCGACATCGGTCCGGAGGCCGGTATGCCGGTCATGGAGGGCAAGTGCGTGCTGTTCAAGGCCTTCGGCGATGTGGACGCCGTTCCCCTGTGCGTGAAAACGCAGGATGTGGACGAATTCGTAAACGCCGTATACCTCATGAGCGGCAGCTGGGGCGGCGTCAATCTGGAGGATATTGCGGCTCCCCGCTGCTTTGAGATCGAGCGAAAGCTGAAGGAAAAATGCAACATTCCCATTTTCCATGACGACCAGCACGGCACCGCCGTGATCACGCTGGCAGGCCTGACCAACGCCCTGAAGGTGGTTGGCAAGAAGAAGGAAGATGTGCGGGTCGTCACCTCCGGCGCAGGCGCTGCTGCCATCGCCATCACGAAGCTGCTGCTCTCCGCCGGGTTCCGGCATATCACCATGTGCGACCGCAAGGGCGCAATCTACGCTGGCCGCGGTGGTCTGAACTGGATCAAGGAGGAAATGGCGCAGGTCACGAATCTGGAGAAAAAGGCCGGAACGCTTGCCGATATGCTGGTGGGCGCCGACGTGTTTATCGGTGTGTCCGCCCCCGGCACCGTCACCACGGAGATGGTGAAAACCATGAACCGGGACGCCATTATCTTTGCCTGCGCCAATCCCACGCCGGAAATTTTCCCGGACGACGCCAAGGCAGGCGGCGCGGCTGTGGTTTCCACCGGCCGCAGCGACTATCCCAACCAGATCAACAACGTGCTGGCTTTCCCCGGCATTTTCCGGGGCGCTTTCGACGTGCGGGCCAGCGACATCAACGAGGAGATGAAAATGGCCGCCGCACAGGCGCTGGCAGATCTGGTGGGAGACGATCTCTCCGCCGATTACATCATCCCCGCCGCTTTTGATCCCCGTGTCGGCCCCGCCGTTGCCAAAGCTGTGGCAGAAGCCGCCCGCAGATCCGGCGTGGCGCGCATTTGAGTCTCTTTGCGTGCAGAAACACTCCTGAACAGCAGACACAGGCAGATTGTTTCTACGATCTGCCTGTGTTTTTCAGCGGTGATCTCTCGGCGGAAACGCTGCCGCCAAATCGTATTCGTTTTTCAGACGCATGAAATAAAGGAACGCACCGGCCAGGCCGGTGCGTTCCTTATTATGGAAAGAAAATGGATTTTCAGAAATCCGGCTCAGCCGATGCCGCCGTAGATGGCGCCGAGGATCAGAGCCAGCAGAGAGCAGATGCAGTAGGCCCATTTGCCCAGAGGATAGAACCAGCTGCTGATGGGCTTCTTGCCCTCCGTGCGGCCCTCGTGAACAGCCGCCAGAGCGGTGTCCTTCTTCATGACCCAGAAGAACATGATACCGGCCAGCAGAGCGCCCAGCGGGCAGATGTAGATGGAAACAACGTCCATCCACTGAGAGGTCCAGGGCTGGATGCACAGGGCGATGATGCCGCCCACCACGCCGATGATGATCACGGAGGTCACGCGCTTGGTGTGGAACTTCTCCTGCAAAAATGCCACGGGGGCTTCGTACAGGTTCACGATGGAGCTGACGCCTGCGAACAGGACGCAGATGTAGAAGATCATGCCGACGATCCGGCCGCCGGGCATGGCGTTGAACACGTTGACCAGATAGACGAACATCAGGCCGGGGCCGCCCTTCATCTCGCTGATGCCCTCGCCCAGCACCACCGCCATGGCGGGGATGATAACGATAGCAGCCAGCAGAGCGGCCATGGTATCAAACAGTGCCACGTTGCGGGCGGAGGAGGGCAGATCCTCGTTTCTGGGCAGGTAGGAACCGTAAATCACGGAGCCGTTGCCTGCCACAGACAGGGAGAAGAATGCCTGTCCGAATGCAAAGACCCAGACCTGGGGATTCAGCAGCCCTTCGGGCTTGATGGTGAAGATGTACTTGTAGCCTTCGCCTGCGCCGCTGAGAGTGCAGACGTAAACAGCCAGAATCACAAACAGGCCGAACAGCAGGGGCATCATGATCTTGTTGGCCTTCTCAATGCCGTCGCCCACGCCCATGGCCATGATGGCCAGGGAGACCACCAGGCCCACGATGAGCCAAACGCCGTTGCCGATGCCGAAGATGCCGTTGCCGAACATCATGCCAAGGGCCTCGCCCAGAGTCTCCGCTTCCGGAGCCGTGGCGCCGAAAGTGCCGCCGATGTTGCCCATGTCGGTACCCAGTGCGTACAGGCTGCCGGAAATGCCCATCCAGCAGTACTTGAAGATCCAGCTCATGACCACGGTGTAGCCGATGGCCAGCATCATGGAGCCGATGATGGGGATGGCGCCGATGGCCTCGCCGGCCTTTTTGGACTTGCCGCCATCTTCCATCGCTTTGCCGAAGGCGATTACGGGGCCGCCCTGCGCCCAGCGGCCCAGAGCAAACTCCTCAATAATACCGGTAGAACCTATGAGAACTACAAAAATGAAGTAGGGGATCAGGAACGTCATGCCCCCGAACTTCTGAACCATAATGGGGAAGCGCCAGATATTGCCCATGCCGACGGCGGAGCCGATGCAGGCCAGAATGAAGCCCCATTTGCTCTTAAAACCGTCGCGCGTTTCCAGAGTCGCGGTGTTCTTGTCTGACATAATTTGCCCTCCATAAGACACAGATTTGAGTGTTGCTTGGATTCGACAACCTCAACTGATGTCCCATTTCGGCAGGCAGCCTCACACTGGCTGCCCCACCGAAGTGGAACGTGCGGAGGTGTCCGGGCGCTGCCGCGCAGCCGACAGCTTGTCCGCCGCGCGCTTCTTATGGCTCCCCGGCCCAACCCACGAAGGGCTGTCGCCGGGGACGCCTCGTACCATAGAGTCAGACTCTATGAATCATAAGAACTTTGCTGGAAATCAGGTATGCGCTCTCTATTCGGTTGTAAATTCCTGCTTACTTCTCCTCGTTGGCGTAGGGCTCCAGGAAGGCGTGGAAGTGACGCATGGGCAGCTTGTGGCCCCAGACGATCCGCATGTTGGGGATGGACTCGCGGTCCTCATACAGCGCCTTGACAGCGGCGATGACATAGTCCAGATGCTCCTGAGTCAGACGGCTGCGGTCGATGGCGAAGCGCACCACGTTGGCCAGCTCAGCCTGCTGCTCAGGGGTCTTCAGGTCATATTCCATGGAGAAGTCGCCCAGCTCGGACACGCGGATACCGTAGCGGCGGATCAGCTCCAGAGAGAAGCCGGTGCCGGCGAAGGTGGTATGATCGCGCTTGCCGTCGAAGAACTCATCCATGTTGATGTACACAGCGTGGCCGCCGGCGGGGAGAACGACGCCCTTGACGCCGGCCTTGTAGAAGCCCTGTGCCAGGTACTCGCACTGCTGCACGCGGTCATGCATGTAGCCGAAGTCGCAGCTCTCATAGAGGCCGCAGGCCAGAGCCATGATGTCACGGCCGGACATGCCGCCGTAGGAGTCGTTGCCGTAGCAGGAGATCTGCTTGACCTTGATGAGCACGCCCACGTCGGTCTTCACGGTGCCGTCCTCGTTGAAGTCGGAGAACTTCTGCCAGAACAGGCCGCGGTCGCGGAAGGCCAGCATACCGCCCATGTTGGCGTGGCCGTCCTTCTTGGCGGACATGGTGAAGGCGTCGCAGTAGGAGAACATCTCGCTGGCGATCTCGGCGATGGACTTGTCGGCGTAGCCTTCCTCGTTCATCTTGATGAAGTAGCAGTTCTCGGCCCAGCGGGCAACGTCGAACACCAGAGGAATGTCATACTTATGCGCTACGCGGTTGATCTCCCGGATGTTGGCCATGGAGACGGGCTGACCGCAGATGGGGTTGTTGGTGATGCAGGTGAACACCAGAGGCACGTTTTCGGGACCCACGGCCTGGATCAGCTGCTCCAGCTTCTCGATGTCCATGTTGCCCTTGAACGGGTTCTTCTCGTAAGAGCCGCCCTCGGGGATCTCATACAGCAGCTCCTTGTTGTACAGGTTGCGGGGGATGGAGCCCATCTGCTTGATGTTGCCCTCGGTGGTGTCGAAGTGGCCGTTGGAGGGGATGGTGAAGACCTTGCCGGGATGACGCTGGGCCAGGATCTTCTTCACGATCTCCATCAGGACGGACTCAGCGGCACGGCCCTGCTGGATGATGAAGGCGTTGGGGCGCTCCATCTGAGCAGCGCCGCCGTTGAACAGGCCGCCCTCGTACTCGCAGAGATAGACTTCGTCCATCATCTTCTCGATGTCGCGGCAGTCGGTGCGGACCAAGTCGATGATCTTCTTCCAGTTCTTCTCGCCGCCGCGCTCGAAAATGTCGCGGAAGGTATCCAGCAGCACATAGTAGCCGGTGTTGCGGCCGTAAGCCTCGTCGCCCAGGAACAGGGTCGCCCACTGCTGGTTGGTCATAGCGGTGGTACCGGAGTCAGACAGCATATCCACGGTCAGCATACCGGAGGGGAACGCAAACTCATTCCAGTGAGTGGCGTTCAGAGCGCGCTCGCGCTGCTCAACAGTAGCCTGAGGAAGATCGCGCACCACATACGCGCAGTGCTGAGGCATCGTCACGTTCAGGGGATAGTGCTTCACATTCTTGTCCATTTTGTTTACCTCCATAATTTGGCGTTTTCCGCCTGTTTTTTTGGAGATACCCCGGTCGTCGAAGGGCGGGCTTCCCATTGCCTGCTCTGCGCCTGGCGGACAGTATCTATTCACTGGGCTGCAAGCTTCTGCTGGAACATCCGGGACCTGCGGGGCTTACTTTGCGGCGATGACCTCGATCTCCACCAGCGCGTCCTTGGGCAGACGGGCAACCTCCACAGCGCTGCGGGAGGGATACTGGCCTTCCGTAAAGAAGGTGGCATATACCTCGTTCATGGCGCCGAAGTTGTTCATGTCACTGAGGAACACGGTGGTCTTGAGGACCTGATCCATGGTAACGCCAGCCTTTTCCAGAACGGCTTTCACATTGGTCAGGGACTGCCGGGTTTGGGCCTGGATCCCTTCAGGGAACGCGCCGGTGGCGGGGTCGATAGGCAGCTGGCCGGAAGTAATGATCAGGCCGTTTACTTCCGTCGCCTGAGAATAGGGGCCAATGGCGGCGGGGGCCTTTTCTGTGCTGATGATGGTTTTCACTTCATCACATTCCTTTCGCTTTCAGGTTGAGATAATTTTATCATCACGAGAATTTTTTGTCAACACTTTTATGTGATTTTGATACGTTCTTGGAGTTATTTACAGTTTTATTGTGCAGTTTTTATAATATTCTCCAGTACACGTCCTTTAAATTGATAAATTATTCTCACGCTGTTCATTTTTCGTTTGACAATTTTCCAATCTTTCATATAATGAAATCAGAGGCATTTTCAACACCCGGAAGCCCGCCGCGCTGCGGCTGCCGGAAGAAGGAACAAGTGAGGTGAACCCATGCCGGCTGTACCCAACCCCCTGCTCCAGCAGTATATGAAGCTGACGGAGTTTTTAGGCCTTACTCTTGGCCCGGATTATGAAGTTGCGCTGCATGACCTGACCAACAAGGACCGTTCCATCATCGCCATCGCCAACAATCATATCAGCGGTCGGGAGATCGGCGCGCCCCTGACCAACATGGCGCTGGGGATCCTGCGGGATCGGAGTTATGAGGCAAACGACTACTGTCTGCAATATCACGGGATCTCCGTCAACGGTAAGGATCTGCGCTCCAACACGTTCTTCATCAAACAGGATGGCCGCCTGATCGGTATGCTCTGCATCAACTTTGACGACAGCCGCTACCAGGATGTCTGCGACCGTATTTTAGAGCTGTGCCACCCGGATTCGTTCGTCACCAACGTTCTGATGCAGCCCAGTATGTCCAGACCGCCGGAAGATCGCCCCGCCCCGGAGAAATTCCGCAATTCCGCCGATGCAGTAGCGGTGGACGCCATCAACCGGGAGCTGGACCGCATGGGCGTTATCCCGGAGCGGCTCACCTCCGAAGAGCGGCTGAAGGTCATCACGGCGCTGGAGGCCAGCGGCACGTTCCTGCTGAAAGGCGCGGTCAAAAGCGCCGCCGCCAGCCTGCACTGCTCGCAGGCCAGCATCTACCGCTATCTCGCGCAGGTCAAGAACCCGGATCACGGACAGACCTGATCGTTCCGCGGCTGGCAATCCGGCAGAGGGTCTCCCCTGCCGCCGGTTTCATCTCATAACGGGCGCCGCCCGCACAAGGAGGCATCCTCATGTTCCGGGAATATTGCCGCAGACTGGGACTGCTGCTGAGCGGTCTGGCAGTCAGCGCCGTGGGCATCGTTCTGATGCTTCAGGCCAATATCGGTCTGGAGCCGTGGAGCGTTCTCCAGCAGGGGATGTCCAAAACCTTCGGCATTACTTACGGCACCGCCGCCAGTATCGTGGGCGCAGCGGTCATCGCCCTTGCATTTTTCTGCGGTGAAAGCTTTGGGCTGGGAACGCTGGCCAACATTTTCATCTGCCCCGTGATGATCGATCTGCTGCTGTATCTGAACTGGATTCCCCTGTTTACAGGGCTTTGGAGCGGTTTGGCTGCGCTGCTGGCCGGCATGGAGCTGCTGTCCCTCGGCACATGGCTGTATATGAAAAGCGCCCTTGGCTCCGGCCCGCGGGACGCACTGATGGTGGTGCTGGCCCGCAAAACCCACCGGTCGGTGGGCGTCTGCCGTGCCGCCGTTGAGGTGGTTATTGTGTTCATCGGCTGGCGGCTGGGCGGTCAGGTGGGCATCGGCACCGTACTCGCCGCCGTAGGCGTCGGCTCCCTGTTCAACCTGAACTTCTTTCTCCTGCGGTTCACTCCCGCCCTGCTGCATCAGGAAAACCTGCCGGAAACCATCCGGCGGCTTCGCAGCAGGCGGGATCCCGACGCAGATCCCCCCGCATAGCACGTCCCGGATACCGGGCAGCGTTTATAAAGCAAGGAATCCTCCGTATGACTGCCATCATACGGAGGATTCTTTTCAGGGCTTTTTCATTTTGGCAAATTGGGAAGCAGGCAATCGATGCTGATAAGATGCACATACGCGCCGCTCACAGGTTTTTCCCGTCATAAATAGTTAAAAAACAAGTGCAGTGGAAGTACTGTCGATATTACAGGCAATGCCCATACAGTTCGGCGAACGGGCAGAGGAATCATTCTGAGCTTTCGTGCCTCCAAAAAGACCGGCCATGTCAGTAGATTTATTGGAATCAGGGCTGCAACAGCAGCTATCTCGTTAAATTCAAATTCTGTCTGTAAGACAAGCAAGACTATAATATATGCCCAACATATCCAGTAAAATATTCCGCAGTGCTTACGGACAAAGCAAAAGAAATGATCCATTGCATCGAAAAACTCATCCAATAGATTCTCTCCCCCAACCCCGGCTTGTCTCATACTTTTTGCACATAAATCAGCGCAGGCTTCGCGAGGCTCTCCGGCGTCCTGCAAGCGTTCACTTGCCGCCGGTCTCGGAACCGGCATCCGGCGCCGCAGGCGCTTCTTCCGCAAGGGTCTGCTCCGGCTCTGCGGCAGACTGCGCCGCCTGTTCCTCCGCAATTTCCTCCTCCGTCGGCTTCAGGCGGAATTCGATGATGCCCACCGGGTCGGTCTGGGGATAATACCGAACGATCCAAACCGTTTCCTCCGGGATTCCCCGGCTCTGGCGCAGGGCTTCCAGCGTCTGCGCCACTCTATCCCTGCCATCCGCCTGCCAGTAGCCGATCCGCACCACCAGCTCCGCCCGGCCGCCGTCCAGCGCAGCTTCCAGCAGGTCCTTCAGCGCCGTGAAGCTTGTAGCATTGACAATGGTCTGGATCTGCTCCTCGCTCCGGCGGTAGCCGATTTGTACATCCACCTCGTAACAGCTCCGCTGGGACTGGCTGACATAGGTGATGTACTCCGCTGCGTAAGCGCCCAGCGCCGTTTCCTGCTGCACTTCCAGTGCGGCGCGCTCCATGGCCTCCGCAGCCGCCTGATCGTCCGGAAAGTTATACAGGCGCAGGGTCGCGCTGCCCGTATGCTGGCCGATGAGGATCAGCAGGTCATTGACGATATCCTGATTATTCTCCGCCCGCAGCGTGCCAGCCGCTTCGCTTTCCCAGTATTTGCTGCTGTGGGGCTCCGCTGTGCTGTAGGAGCGTTCCAGAAGGGGCGCACAGCCTGTCAGCAGGCACAGCGCCGCTGCGGCAGCGATCCAGCGTTTCATCGTCTGTACGCCTCCCTTCCCCTTCAGAATCCCAGCTCTTCGTCGATGAGGACGACCTCCATCTCCATGCCGGAAATGGCTTCCCAGAGGACGACCAGTCCCCGGCAGATGCGGTCCGGGCTTTTGCAGTCATAGCAGCGATCCGCCCTGACGGCACAGGGGGTCTTTTTTTGGAGCTTCTGGGCGTTTTTCGGCGCGGCAATATTCCGCGCCCGCCAGAGCGCCTCCTCATAGGTCGGCGCCAGCTTGTTGCGTCCCACAACGAACCAGACTTTTCTGTGGCCGAACAGCGTGCCGGCCACCCGGTTGCCGATGCCGTCAATATTGATCAGCTCGCCGGTCTCCGCCAGACCGTTGACGGAGGTGACATACAGATCCGTCGTCATGGCCCGGTAGCGGGCAGGAAGCTTGTCGTCGGTTTTCCAGTGCCAGACCACGTCGTTATGGGTGCGAAGCTTTTCATAAAGCCCCATCTGATCCAGCGTGATGGAACCGCCGAAGCCTACAGACACGCCGTCCATGGCAGCGTTGAGATAATCCGCCGCCTCTGCGGCAGTTTGAAAGGTGCTGACCTGAAAACCGCGGATTTCCAGATTTTTCTTTACAGTGGAAAAGTCGGTCATCGTATGCTCTCCTTATTGTCTTTCCCGTATTCGCCCGTTTTTCCGTGGCGTCTGCTTTGTCAGGATCGGTCACAGCAGGCTGATCTGCTGATCCTCGGAATCCTCCGCTTTCACCAGCGCGCCGGCGGCGGGGATGGCCCGCACCCGGTAGCGGGTACGGTTGGTGATGGATGTCTCTTCGGACAGCCGCACCGTTTCCAGATGGTATTTGGGCTTCAGGTTCATGACCGCCACGCCCTGCGTGGAGCGGGTGGTTTTGGGAGCCAGCAGCGCCGTGTGGAAGATCAGGCAGCGGGGTTCGTTGGAATAGACCGCCAGCTCGCAGTCCTCGTCCAGACGGCGGATGCAGGCCAGCGGCGACTTGTCGGAGTAAGCGCCGGTGAGCTTGCGGCGGTTGGACGTGGTCTGATAGGCCTTGATGTCCACCCGCGCCGCCTTGCCGTTTTCAAAGAAGAACAGGAGGCTTCCCGCATAGTCCGGCCCCGGCAGCACCATGAACACCACGTTTTCCCCGGCGTCCATTTTCAGCTTGGTGGGCAGATACTCGCCCAGCACGCTGGCCTTGGCGTCGTCAAACTCGCCCAGACGGGTCTTGTAGACCTGACAGCGGTCGGTGAAGAACATGACCTCGGCATTGGATGTGGTTTCAAAGCACTGGCGGAGGGCGTCCCCCTCCTTGAACTTCTGCTCGCTGTTCATCCGCAGGGACGCAGGTGTGATCTTCTTGAAATAGCCCTCGCGGGACAGGAACACGGAGACGGGGTACTCCTCCTTCTGTTCCTCCTCCGGGGCATACTGGGCGATCTCATGGGCATAGACGATGGATGTCCGCCGCGGCTCGCCGTATTTTTTGGCGGCGGCGTTCAGCTCCTCCACAATGACCTTCTTCACCCGCTGGGGATTGGCCAGCAGATCCTCCAGATCGTCGATCTCATCCCGCAGGGCGTCTGTCTCCTGCGTGCGCTTGAGAATGTATTCCTTGTTGATGTTCCGCAGCTTGATCTCCGCTACATACTCCGCCTGAATCTGGTCGATGCCGAAGCCGATCATCAGATTGGGGATGACCTCGGCTTCCTCCTCCGTCTCCCGGATGATGCGGATGGCCTTGTCAATGTCCAGCAGGATGCGCTTGAGACCCTTCAGCAGATGCAGCTTATCCTTTTTCTTGCCCAGCACGAAGTAGATCCGCCGTTTTACGCTGTCCGTGCGCCACGCCGTCCACTCCTCCAGAATCTGCCGGACGCCCAGCACCTTGGGACTGCCCGCAATCAGCACATTGAAGTTGCAGGCAAAGGCGTCCTCCAGCGGCGTCAGCTTATAGAGCTTGGTCATCAGCTTGTCCGGGTCCACGCCCCGCTTCAGGTCAATGGTCAGCTTCAGGCCGGAGAGGTCGGTCTCGTCCCGCATATCGGCGATCTCCTTCGCCTTGCCTGCCTTGATCAGCTCCGCCACTTTGTCCAGGATGGCCTCCACCGTGGTGGAATAGGGGATCTCATAGATCTCCAGCAGGTTCTGATCCTTCACATAGCGGTACTTCGCCCGCACCCGGACGCTGCCCCGGCCGGTATTGTAGATGTCCTCAATGGCCTTGGCGTCAAAGATCAGCTCGCCGCCGGTGGGAAAATCCGGGGCCAGCAGGGTCTCCGTCAGGTCGCAGTCCGGGTTTTTCAGGTAGGCCACCGTGGTGTCGCAGACTTCTTTCAGGTTGAAGCCGCAGAACTGGGACGCCATGCCCACGGCGATGCCGCTGTTGGCGCTGACCAGAATGTTGGGGAAGGTGGTGGGCAGCAGGGCCGGTTCCTTCATGGTGTTGTCGTAGTTGTCCACGAAGTCTACCGTGTCGCTGTCGATGTCCTTGAAAATCTCCCCGCAGATGGCGGAGAGCTTTGCCTCCGTATACCGGGGGGCGGCCCATGACATATCGCGGGAATAGGATTTACCGAAGTTGCCCTTGGAGTCCACAAAGGGGGTCAGCAAAGCGCCGTAGCCGCGGGACAAGCGCACCATGGTGTCGTAAATGGCGGCGTCGCCGTGGGGATTCAGGCGCATGGTCTGGCCCACGATGTTGGCGGACTTCGTCCGCGCCCCCGTCAGCAGGCCCATTTTGTACATGGTGTAGAGCAGCTTGCGGTGGGAGGGCTTGAAACCGTCGATCTCCGGGATGGCACGGGAGACGATGACGCTCATGGCGTAGGGCATATAGTTGGTTTCCAGCGTGTCGGTGATGGGCTGTTCCACCACCGCCGCGTGAAGCCCCATAACGTTGGGGTTATTGACCGGGTGCCGGGATTCCCCCGGCTGTTTCTTTTTCGGCATAGTAAAAAGTTCCTTATATTTCGTCCACAAAACGTGGTGTTTTTGCCAGATAAATCGCTGAGTAACACGGCTTTGCCGTGCAGATGTCCCCTACATGTTCCTTCCTTCGCAAAGGAGCGCGGCGTTGCCGCACGGGGGAGCATGGTGATACCATGCAGAATTGAATCCCCATTTTCTTTTCCTCTTGCGGAAAAGAAAACGGCCATTCATGGTCAAAAGAAAAGACGCTGAGATGATTTGACACTTCTGTGTCAAATCACCCGAAACGGGGGCTAGCTGTCATGGACTTCCGACCAAATCCGGAAGTCTCCTACCGGCTGCGCTAAACCTGTTCCGTCCGGCACTGCGTCCCCGCACCTGCGGGCATGGCACACGCCGGTCTGCAAAACCGGACTGGCGTATTTCTGATCCCGCGCGTTCCGCTTCGCTACGCGCTGGCTGATTCCGCAAATGAGTATCAGCGGTAGCGGAAAGAGGAGCAGGGGGTGTCCTGCCTATGCCCCGGGATTTGATGTTTGATCGTCACGGCGCACAGAGTTAAGCAAGATGTGTACCCCGCCCGTGATTTAGTACGCACTGCTTCATTTGCACAGCAGTTCTCACAGAAGCCGTTTCCCCAAACTTGCACGGTGTGCAAGTTTGGTTGATAGCGCTTTTCTCTTCCACCGCTGCGGCGGCGACTTTTCTTTTGACAAGACAAAAGAAAAGTGGGGGCCGCAATCTGGTGCCGCATGGCGGCACATTTACGAAATATCCGCCAAGTCTAAAAATCTTGCTCCGTTTTCCGCGATATGGTCCTTCCGGCCCTGGAGGTTATCCCCCAGCAGGAGGTCAAAGACCTGCGCCGTGCGCTCCACGTCCTCCGGCATGACCCGGATCAGCCGCCGGGTCTCCGGGTTCATAGTGGTCAGCCACATCATGTCCGGGTCGTTCTCGCCCAGACCCTTGGAGCGGTCGATCTTGTACTTCTTCCCCTCCAGAGACTTGACAATATCCGCCTTTTCCTTGTCGGAATAGGCAAACCACGTCTTGTCGCCGCAGTTGATCTCAAAAAGCGGCGTTTCCGCGATATACACATACCCCTTCTGGATCAGGGTGGGGGTCAGGCGGTAGAGCATGGTGAGGATCAGCGTCCGGATCTGGAAACCGTCCACATCGCCATCGGTGCAGATGACCACCTTGCTCCAGCGGAGATTGTTCAGGTCAAAGGCCGCCAGATCCTTGACGTGCCTGTTCTGGATCTCCACGCCGCAGCCCAGCACACGGATGAGATCCGTGATGATCTCGCTTTTGAAGATCCGGGCGTAGTCCGCCTTCAGGCAGTTGAGGATCTTGCCCCGGACGGGCATGATGCCCTGATACTCCGCATCCCGGCTGAGCTTGACGCTGCCCAATGCAGAGTCGCCCTCCACGATGTAGATCTCCCGCTTTTCCACGTCCTTGGAGCGGCAGTCCACGAATTTCTGCACCCGGTTGGAGATGTCAATGTTGCCGGAGAGCTTTTTCTTGATATTCAGCCGCTGCTTTTCCGCGCTTTCCCGGCTGCGCTTGTTCACCAGCACCTGCTCGGCGATCTTCTCCGCGTCAAAATGGTTTTCGATGAAGTAGATCTCCAGATTCGTCCGCAGGAACTCCGTCATGGCCTCCTGCACGAACTTGTTGGTAATGGATTTTTTCGTCTGGTTTTCGTAGCTGGTCTGGGTAGAGAAGTTGTTGGACACAAAAATCAGGCAGTCCTCGATGTCCTGCCATGTGATCTTGCTCTCGTTCTTCTGATATTTGTTCTGATCCCGCAGATACTTGTCCACTGCGGAGACAAAGGCGCTCTTCGCGGCCTTTTCCGGCGCGCCGCCGTGTTCCAGCCAGGAGGAGTTGTGGTAATGCTCAATGATCTGCACCTTGTTGGAAAAGCAGCAGGCGGCAGAAAGCTTCACCTTGTATTCCGGCTTGTCCGCCCGGTCCCGGCCCCGCTTTTCCGCCTGCCAGAACACCGGCGCCGTCAGGGCGCCCTCTCCGGCCAGCTCAGCCACATAGTCCTGAATCCCGTGCTCGTAGACGAATTCCTGCTCTTCAAATTTTCCGTTTTCCTGCTGATTGCGGAATTTGAAGGTGATCCCCTCGTTGACCACCGCCTGACGGCGCAGCACATCCGTAAAGTATTCCGCCGGAATGGCAATGTCAGTGAACACGTCCAGATCCGGCAGCCAGCGGGTGCGGGTGCCGGTCTTTTTGCCCCGATCCGTAGGCTCCGCCTTCATCTCGCCTACGATCTCGCCCCGCTCAAAGTGCAGGGAATATTTGTGACCGTCCCGCCAAACGGTAACGTCCATATAGCGGGAGGCGTACTGGGTGGCGCAGGCGCCCAGACCGTTGAGACCCAGCGAATATTCGTAGTTGTCGCCGGTGAGGTTGTCGTATTTGCCGCCGGCGTACAGCTCGCAGTACACCAGCTCCCAGTTGTAGCGCTGCTCCTTCTCGTTCCAGTCCACCGGGCAGCCCCGGCCCATATCCTCCACCTCGATGGAGCGGTCGTTGAACCGGGTGACGGTGATGACCCGTCCGTGTCCCTCCCGCGCCTCGTCAATGGAGTTGGAGAGGATTTCAAAGACGGCGTGTTCGCAGCCGTCCAGCCCGTCTGAGCCAAAAATGACGCCGGGCCGTTTCCGAACCCGGTCTGCGCCTTTCAGGGATGAGATACTGTCGTTGCCGTAATCCTGCTTTTTTGTTGCCATAGTTCCTCCAAGGGGGCATTTTTCCCTGTCATCAGGGCATAATCTGCCAGTTTCAATCTGTGGGGATTATAGCATATTCCCGCCGCAAGTGCAAGGGTTCCCCCATGTTCCGACGCCGTTTGGCCGAAAGTTCCCCGTTTCATTGGAAAAGGTTATTGCGTAACATTTCCTGTAAAGAGTTGTCAACAGCGTTTTCTGTGGCTGTCAAAGGGTTTTTCACATTTTCCACAGAATTCTCCACATCATTATGTCACCCGAACAAGTAAGAAAAAGTTCTCACTTTTCCGGTTTGTAATAAAAGGAAGAAGCCCCGGTAATACCGAAGCTTCTTCCGCGCGTCTCTGCACAAACGCAGGTTATAGAATGGTTCCGCCGCCGAGAACGGCGTCCCCGTCATAGAGTACCACCGCCTGTCCCGGCGTAATGGCCCGCTGGGGCTGGTCAAAAAGGACCTCCACAGCGCCGTCCTCCCGGATCGTCACCTGGCAGGGCTGCTCCGGGTGCCGGTAGCGGGCCTTGGCGCTGCACCGGAACTGCCGGGGCGGCACATCCCACGCGATCCAGTTGAAATTCCCGGCGGTCAGCTGCCGGGAAAACAGCGCCTCGTTCCCGCTGAGGATCACCTGATTTTTCTCCGGGTCAATGGCCTTTACATACAGCGGTTCGTTGGACGGCACCCCCAGTCCCTTCCGCTGGCCGATGGTATAGTGGGTGATGCCTTTGTGACGGCCCAGCACCCTGCCGGTTTCATCCACAAAGTCGCCGGGGACGTCCTCCTTCTCCGTGTGCCGCCGGATGAAGGCCGCATAGTCCCCGTCGGGGACGAAGCAGATGTCCTGACTGTCCGGCTTCCGGGCGTTGAAAAAGCCCTGCCGGTCTGCCAGCGCCCGCGCTTCCGTCTTATGCAGAGCGCCCAGAGGAAATTGGGTGTGGGCCAGCTGCTCCTGGGTCAGCATATAGAGGACATAGCTCTGATCCTTGCTGAGATCTACCGCTTTTTTCAGGAAATACCGGCCGTTTTTCTGCTCGATCCGGGCATAGTGGCCGGTGGCGATGGCGTCGCAGCCCATCAGCGCCGCCCGGTCATAGAGCCGCCGGAACTTCAGATAGCGGTTGCAGTCAATGCAGGGGTTAGGGGTCTGCCCCCGCTCATAGGCGTCCGCAAAGCGGTCCATGACCTGACAGCGAAATTCATCGGAGAAGTTGAACACATAGTAGGGCATATTCAGCTTATGCGCCACGCTGCGGGCGTCCTCCACATCCTCCAGCGAGCAGCAGGTGCGGCTGCGGGAGATGCCGATGTCCTCGTTGCGGTACAGCGTCATGGTAGCGCCGATGCAGTCCCACCCCTGCTGCTGCATGAGGGAAGCGGCGACGCTGGAATCAACGCCGCCGCTCATGGCAATCAATACCCTTTTCATCAGACCATGGGACAGCCGCCCTCACAGTGCTCACAGTCGGGGAACTTGCTGTGATCGTAAGGGATGTTGTTGCGCTCATAGTAATCCTTCACAGCCGCCTTGATAGACTCCTCCGCCAGCACGGAGCAGTGCAGCTTGTAGGCAGGCAGGCCGCCCAGCGCATCCACCACCTGCTTGTTGGTTACGGCCAGCGCCTCGTCCACGGTCTTGCCCTTGATCAGCTCCGTGGCCATGGAGGAAGAGGCGATGGCGCTGCCGCAGCCGAAGGTCTCAAACTTTGCATCCTCAATGCGGTCGTCCTTGATCTTCAGGTACATCTTCATAATGTCGCCGCACTTGGCGTTGCCCACTTCGCCGACGCCGCTGGCATCGGGAATCTCACCCACATTCCGGGGATGGGTAAAATGATCCATAACTGTTTCTGTATAGAGTGCCATATTGAAAACCTCCTTGGGTTCATCATCAGAAGTAAAGATTTGAATATTGGGAAACGAAACGCGCCGTTACAGCATGAACTGCTTCTCGCCGCGAACCAGCTCTTTCCACACGGGAGAGATGCTCCGCAGATATTCCACGATCCGGGGGACTTCCTTGAGAATGTGATCCACATCCTCCTGGGTGTTCCACTCGCAGAGGCTCAGGCGCAGGGAACCGTGGGCCACCTCGTGGGGCCGGCCGATGGCCAGCAGCACGTGGCTGGGATCCAGAGAGCCGGAGGTGCAGGCACTGCCGGAGGAGGCGCAAATCCCCGCCTGATCCAGAAGCAGCAGCAGGCTTTCCCCCTCAATGCCCTCAAAGCAGAAGTTCACATTGCCGGGGAGCCGGTGGACAGGGTCGCCGTTCAGGGCGCTGTGGGGAATCCGGGAAAGTCCGGCAATCAGCTGATCCCGCAAGGCGGAGACCTTTGCGGCGTTTTCGTCGATATGGTCGTAGGCCTCTTTCAGCGCGGCGGCCAGGCCCATGATGCCGGGGACATTCTCCGTACCGGCCCGCTTGCCCCGCTCCTGAGCGCCGCCCTCGATGACGTTGGTCAGAGGGATGCCCTGCCGGGTAAAGAGAACGCCGGTACCCTTGGGGCCGTGGAACTTGTGGCCGGAGAGGGACAGCATATCGATGTTCTGCTCCTTCACGTTGATGTGGAGGTGACCGGCAGCCTGCACGGCGTCGGTGTGGAACAGGACGCCTTTTTCATGGCAGACCGCGCCGATCTCCGCGATAGGCAGGATGGAGCCGATTTCGTTGTTGGCGTACATGGTGGTGACCAGGCAGGTGTCCGGCCGGATGGCGTCCGCCACCTGCTGGGCGGTGATGGTGCCGATGGGGCCAACCGGCAGCAGTTCCACCTCGAAGCCCTCTTTTTCCAGCTTCTTCAGGGTGTGGAGAATGGCGTGGTGTTCAAAAGCGGTGGAGATGATGTGCTTTTTTCCCTTGCGCTCGCCGATGCGGGCGGCGGAGATCAGAGCCTGATTGTCCGCCTCGCTGCCGCCGGAGGTAAAGGTGATCTCACGGGGCGTGCAGCCCAGACATTCAGCCACGGTCTCCCGTGCGCTTTGCAGGGCTTCGGCGGCCTCCTGCCCCAGCCGGTACAGGCTGGAGGGGTTGCCGTAATGGGTCTCCATGTAGGGCAGCATGGCGTCGATGGCCGTGCGGCTCATTTTTGTCGTTGCAGCGTTATCCGCGTATACCATAGCGGGTTCCTCCTTTGAAATGCGATATGATCTATCCAAATTTTCAAATATCTGTCGTTACAAATTCCGTCTGCTCCCGTGCGGTCAGTACCCGCTTGCCGGGTTCCACGGAGTGGGTCAGCCACACGTTGCCGCCGATGACGCAGTGATCACCGATGTAGGTGTCGCCGCCCAGAATGGTAGCGCCGGCGTAGATAACCACGTTGCTGCCGATGTTGGGATGGCGCTTGTTGCCCTTTACCAGTGTGCCGTCCGCCTGAACGGCAAAGCTCTTGGCGCCCAGCGTCACGCCCTGATAGAGCTTCACGTGTTCGCCGATGACGGTCGTCTCGCCGATGACCACGCCGGTGCCGTGGTCAATGAAGAAGTACGGCCCAATGGTGGCGCCGGGGTGAATGTCGATGCCGGTGAGGGAATGGGCGTATTCCGTCATCATCCGGGGCAGCATGGGAACCTTCAGAAGATACAGCTCATGGGCGATGCGGAAAATGCTGATGGCCTCAAAGGCCGGGTAGGCCAGCATGACCTCCTCCGGGCAGGTGGCAGCGGGGTCACCCTCATAGCCGGCCTGAATGTCGGTTTCCAGCGTCTCCCGGATGGCAGGCAGTTTGGCAAACAGGGCGTCCGCCACGTCCTCATATTTTGGCGGCTCCTGATAGACCCGCCGGAGGACCTCCAGAAGCTGCTGCCGGGACATGGTCTCCAGATCCGCCGCCGTGTGCTCTTCCTCCAGTTCGTCGAACACGTCGGGGTACAGGATGGAGCGGAGCAGCTCCAGCAGACGGATCATCTGGGATCGCAGATGCGTGTAATTCGTCATGTTTTGTTTCCTCTCTCAGTCCAATTCTTCCAAATGCAAACCGTTTCAGGCGTTGGGGGCTGAAACCGGTCATTTCTTCGCATACTCAAAATATACCCATAAACATACTTTGTCAATATGTTTATGAAAAATTCAAAATTCGTTCGCATTTTCAGCGTCCGGGTGGATCAGATCCACCAGAGAAACGCTGTCCAGATAGCCGTTGATGAGGCTGTCCAGCTTTTCCCACATGGGCAGCGTCTGGCATTTTCCGGCCCGCGGGCAGCCGCTCTTGTTTCTGTCCAGACAGGCCACCGGGGCCAGAGACCCCTCGGACAGCCGCAGGATCTCGCCCACGGAGTAGTCCTTCAGCTCCCGGCTCAGGCGGTATCCCCCGCCCTTGCCCCGCAGGCCTTCCACCAGTCCCGCCTTGGCCAGAACGGAAATGATGCTCTCCAGATATTTTTCAGAAACCTCCTGATTTTCCGCAATAAGCGGCAGGGGGATATAGCGGTTCCGGTCGTATTTCGCCAGTTCCATCATGATTCGCAGGGCGTAACGCCCCCGCGTTGACACCAGCATACAGGCACCTCCTGTTCCAGCTTTTCCATGCGCGGCAGCCGCCGCGCGCAATCCCTATCTTATCACTATGTTTATCAAAGTCAAGGAAAATATGCAAAGGCAGGCGTTTTTTTGCAAAAACAGCCTGCCGGAAGATATGTCAGTGGATTCTCTGGATGTCCCGGACGGTCAGCCGGATTCCGTCCACAGAAAAGCGGACTTCCATTCCCGCAAAGGGGAATCCGTAGATCCGCTCCGGGTCTTTCTGGTAATGGGGGCGGGGGTCCTGCGCCAGCACGCCCCGCAGCGCCTCCCGGTGCGCTTCCGGGATCCGCGCCAGCAGCTCCGGCGGAATGACGACCTCCAGCGTCTCCCCCGCCGGGACAGACGCAAAGCCGCCCATAGCGTCCGGGTGGCTGTCCGCATACGGGATGTAGGGCTTGATATCCAGAATGGGCGTCCCGTCCACCAGATCAGCGCCCAGAACCCGGATCACAGGCCCGTCCGCCGTCTGCCGAATACCCGCCAGTTTCACGCAGGACAGGGCGATAGGGTTGGGGCGGAATGGTGAGCGGGTGGCAAAAACTCCCATCCGGGCGTTGCCGCCCAGCCGGGGCGGCCGCACCGTGGGCGACCAGGTCTCCCGGATCGCCCGGTCAAACACCCAGATCAGCCAGACATGGGAAAACTCCTCCAATCCCCGCAGCGCGTCCGGATTCCGATAGGCCGGTTCAAAAACGATCTCCGCCTCCAATTCCGCCACTAACCCGCTCTGACGGGGAACGCCGAACTTTTCGGCAAATTCGCTGCGGATCCGGGCAACGGGCTGCATGGTAAATTCCTGAGACTGGGACATAAGAGGGCCTCCTGCTCCATAAAGTTCAGACAGGTCCGGCGGCTCCCGGCAAACGTCTCCGAAGCCGCCGCAGCGCTGTCTGTAAAACACGGCACATGGATTATACCAGAAATATTCCTTTCTGAAAAGCAGAAAACAGAACGCCGTTTGCCGTGTGCCGATAAGACAGTAATTTGAGAAAGCTGCAAAATCGGCATCTGCCAAGCAGGATTGGACAACAAAACAGGCGGCACTCAGCTTCGGTTGGGCGCTGCCTGTTTTTGTACATCTAAGGGTTAAAAATTGCTTGTTTTTTTGCTCTGTGATGCACTTTTGTGGAGGTTAGCGGGTGTCTTTTAACTACCTCCTGAATCGGCATTAATACATAAAAAGTGAGATTTCATGTTTGTGTAAATACAGAAAGAGGCGGCAAGAACATCTATTCTTGCCGCCTCGATTCCTTTTGCCGTTGTTAATCAGCGGCTAAGTCTTTTGTTGTTCCCCGATTTAGCCCAGGCAGCGATACAGGAAGGTAACGATCTGCGCGCGAGTGCAGCTATCGTTTGGACTAAAGATGGTAGCGGTAGTACCTGAAGTAACGCCCTCCAGCACGGCCCACTTTACGGCCTCTGCGTAGTAGGCATTGTCCGCCACATCGGCGAAAGGATTCACCGCACCGGCTGCAGGGGATGCCTGAGAACGCCACAGGAAGGTGACAATCTGCGCCCGGGTGCAAGTTGCGTTGGGACGGAACGTGGTATCGCTGGTACCATTGGTTATGTCCTGTTCCACAGCCCACAGCACGGCGTCGTGGTAGTAGGCGTCAGCATCCACGTCGGTGAAGGGCATGGCGCTGGACTTGGGAGCGGGGGAACCGGCAGCACGCCACAGGAATGTGACGGCCTGTGCACGGGTGCAGCTTGCATTGGGAGAGAAAGTGGTTTCGGATGTGCCCTTTGTAACGCCATTGAGCACCGCCCAGTTCACCGCGTCCGCATAGTAGGCATTGGCTGGAACATCGGTAAAGGTTATGATGTCACGCAGCGGCACAAGCTTGGCCTCGATGGTGACTGCGGTGCCGGGCATGATGAAGCTGTATTTACCGTTGTCAAGAGCGGTTACAGAGATGTTTTTGCCGTTTTTGCCTGTAACCGTGACAGATCTCACGCCATAGCCCTCATCCGGAGTAATGGTAATCGTAACGGTCTTGCCTTCAGATGCGCTGGAGGGACTGACAGAAATCGTACCATGTTCCGGCTGCTCCGGTACAGTCACCGAATTGACGGCACTCCCGGAGGGCCACACATTGACATGAATCTCCCGTTCCGCGCAGTTGACGTGGTTGTTGGAATCCCGCACCTTAACGATATACTTGCCGTAGGGAAGCTCCGTAAGGGTGTTGGTCTCCTGCCACATGGCTCTGGAAACGATAGTGCCATCCGACTGAACGGTATCCACGGTGTCATCGCTGTCATCGTTCGGGGTACCCTGGTTATTGATGGTCAGCTTGCCGGAAGACTCCAGATTCAGATTGTAGATCGCATACTCCAGAGCGCCGATGCCGCCGGTAGCGGTAACGGTAATGGAGCCGTTGGGTGCATAAGTGGTTGCCACGTCATGGATGATGACCCGCAGGAACTCCACAGTAATGGGAATGGGAACAGTGATGACAGTGGGTTCATTGGCATCCCGGACATAGAGGACATAGTCTCCCACATCCAGTCCGGTAAGCTGATCAGCCTTCTTCCATTGGGTATCCTCATCAGGGACAGGGGTGTCTTTTCCGATCACAGGCAGCAGGGCGAACTCGTAGCTGCCGGCTGCCTTTCCGGCAGCCTTGGATGCTTCGCTGTCATAGACGCCGCCGGTGATTTGGCTCAGGTCGATCGTGACCTTGCCATCGCTGTTTGATGTATAGACCGTCTGCCCCTTCTCATCCGTGGAGCTGGTCTCTGTCACCTTAGTGATGGAGATGGCGCTTTCCGGCAGGACGATGGGGAACGGATCGACCTCCACTTCTCCGCTGACGCCCTTGTTTCCGGCCTCATCCGTTGCGGTCAGAACATAGCTGCCGCCGTGGGTCAGGACATAGCTGCCGGAGAAACGGTAACCGTTCTCATCGGTCTTGAGCAGTTCCAGATCATTGAGCCTGATGCTGGTGATTTGGGTCATCTCGTCGCTGTCACTTGCAAACTTTTCAACTGCATAGATCAGGGCAGTACCGTCAGCATTTTTGCTGAGAGAGGCCACGGGCGCATTGGAATCCCGTTCGTCCAGGTTCACAAAGCGGTAGCTGGTCACGCCGCCCTCCCCCTTGACTGCGGCACGGTAGACGCCGCGGAGGACGGGATAGAGGGTATCTTCGTTGGGTTCCATATCCTCGCAAGGCGCAAAGTACTGGCTGGTGGGGGATTTGGGATCGTTATACTGATACTGACTGATGGTGGCTTCCACAGCATTTCCGCTGCCGTCTGTCACCTTCAGCATGACCTGCATATCGCCGGGAACGGTAGCCGGAATGGGCGTTCCGTCTTCTTTGGTCAGCTGGGCGGTGATCTCCGGCGCTCCGGGATCCGTGCTCTCGGTCAGCGTGGCACTGAACCAGTCCGCAGACAGATCGCGGGTGGTGGCATTGCCCGCTGTGTCGGTAACGACAAAGCGGCAGCTGCCGTTCTCCGTGATCGTCATAGGCAGGGACCACAGCTCGTCGCCATCCTTTTCCAGTTGTCCGGAAACGTCCGAGCCATTCATCGTGACAGACACCAGTCCGCCCAGATCGGCAAAGTACGCAGTCAGATTTACGGTCTCACCCTGCCTGATGGACGCCGCCTTGGGAATGGTGCGGCTCCAGTAGACACCGGGTGCGGTGGGATCGGTCTGGATATTCAGAGACTCGGAGAAGGTCTCCTCCAACCGGTCAAATCGAACCTCGCCGCTCTTTGCTTTGATGGTGACGGTGTGCGCAACGGATTCGCTGTTGCCGAAGCTGATTGTCACGGGAGTTTCGCCGTTTGCGGAGGAATAGGTTTTCGTGCCAAAACCGGAAAGATTGCTGCTCACCTCGATCTCCACGGGCGTCACGGTATTCGTTCCCATGAAATACAAGTTGATGGAATCCGCCAGAGTCTGGAAGGAGAAGGAATCACCTTCACAGGCCACTGCCAGGTCGCTTCTCAGAGGAGGAGTCTGCAAGTCCTCGGACCACACAAGGGCTTTCACGAAGTCCCATGCGTTATGGCCGGCGTCCCCGGCGTTGCCGGAGGCGTTGTACCAGGTGAAGATGCCGTTGTCATCGTAGATGTTCAGGGCCACGCCCTCGCCCTCCACCTTGTAGCAGATGTCGTGGAAGGAGTTGGTCGCCGTATCGGCCACGCGGATCTTGCCCTCACCAGCCTGGGCGGGCATGACCACCACGGCTCCCTGGTTCACATCGTAGTAGAGAACGCTGAGGTTCCGGGTGCCATCGTCTGTGAGCTCGGTGACGGTGACCGTGGGTGCTGTTTTCGTGCTGGTCTGCATGGTCAGCGGCAGACGCAGGGTGGAACCGACCTGCATATTGACGCTGCTGACCGTGGTAAAGAGGGTCTCCGGCTCCACGCTGTGGAGCTTCACGTTGTTGGCGGCGTTGTATTCGATGTTTTCATCGTCGCTGGCGTTATAGCTCTCAATGGTCACCCGTAGATTCAGACTGCCGGTGCCATAGTTGGTGTCATACCAGTCCTTGGGAACTGTAAAGGTGCCGGTGACGGTACGGCCGTACATGGACCGGATCTGGCCCGCCTTGGTGGCGTCGGTCATCTCCACGCCGTCCTGCATGGTACGCAGCAGCAGATAGCCGTTTTTCAGCGTCCGCTCATCACGGGAGAACCGGCTGATGGGAGATTCATCGCTGACACTGAGCTTATGACCGGTCAGGTCTACGGGATACAGCTCCCTCTCCCCCTGGGAATTGACCTTCTCATACTGGAAGCGCAGATAGGTCATATCCGAAGTGGCACTGCCGCGGTTGCCCACATGGATGTCGGCGGCCAGCGTCACGGTATTCTCATCCGCCCCTACCATGGTGATGTCGAAATCCTCGTAGCCCAGCTCTACACGGTCCGCCACGGTGATACAGGCGGCAGTATCCGCTGCGCCGTCAGCCGTTTTCGTGCTCTGGCTGAAGGCGTCGCTGCCGGTGTAGGATGTATCTTCATTGACGGTGAAATAGAGCTTGTCACCGGCCTTCAGCCCGGCAGGCAGGGTCACGAATGTGGACGCGGTATAGACCTCCTGGCCTGCCCGGACGTTTTCCGTGATCTGCCATTCAGCAAGCTTTTCCTCGCCCGCGTACAAAGTGATGGAGGCGGGCTGGCTCTTGCCGGCCCGGATGGCCACATCGCCGCTGTTGACGAAGGAGACGCTGGCGTTCATGGTGGAGCCGGGCGTCAGGTCATAGTTGCTCAAATACAAGGCTGCGGAACCGATACCCTGACTGCCCATACCGAAACTCAGGGCATACACGCCGTTGATGGTGTCATAGGCACCGTTCGTTTGCCTGGGCTGGAAGGAGTAAACAGGTTCTCCCTCCTCATCGGTCACGGGTGTCAGACCGGTCAGGCCGCCGCTGCTGTCATAAGCAGCCCGCATCTGCTGGACGGCCTCCAAAGCCATCAGCGTGCCTTCCGCGACGATCAGCAGCTTATCCTCTCCCGCAAGGCCGACGCGCAGGCGGTTGAAGGTAAAGCTGGAGGGGGCATCCTTGGTGTCCGCCTTGCCGTCATCATTGGTGTCATACCAGGCGGCGGCTGTCTCACTGGCGCTCCAGCTGTTGGCCTCGGCCTCCTCAATGGTATCCATATCCCGCATGGCAAGCCGGGTGCCAAGGCCCCAGGTCTGGCTCTGCGGGTCATACTTGGTCAGATAGACCGCGTTGCCAGGAGCACCGTTTTCGCCCCTGGTATAGACGGCCGTGATGTTGCCGCTGCCGTCCGTGCCGAAGGTCACATTGGTGACAGCGGGCGCACCCTTCACGGTGGACGCATCGGAACCGCCCAACTGATTGACGGTCTCACGGGTGAAGAACGGGATAATACTTCCGGATTTACCCTCGCCAGTAATACCTGCCAGACTCTCCTGGGGAACCACATAGGTATTGCCGTTCATCTCAAAGATGAGGAAGGTCTCCGCGGCCGCACGGAGGCTGTAAGCCTGCATCGCGATTTGTTCGTTAAAGTTCTCGTCTTCGCCGTTCAAGCCGCCCAGCTTGCCGTTCAGGAACCGGATGTTGGAGAAGTAGGGGTCCCGGTAGGCTTCCGAACAGCTGCCGCTGGCGTAAACGCCGTCGTCACTGTTGTCCTTGGCATTGTCCACCAGCTTCCGCAGGGCGATGGCGCTGCCGGGAACGGCCTTGCCGGCGTCGTCCAGCGTCAGTTTCTGGAGGTAGAGCTTTTTGATGGTCTGTTCATCCTCCCCGTTGGCTGTCAGCGCCGGCTGTGCGGTGGTGTAAGCGGCATAGTAGTCGCTGTCCACCTGGGCCAGACTGGCGTTCTCGATCTGCACGCCATTCTCGATCCAATCCTGCGCCGTCACCTTGGAGACGGTGTAGCTGCCAGTGGCTTGATCCAGGACGGCAAAGGTGGGATAGAAGCTCTTGCCGTAGGCCTGCGCGCGCATCCGCTTCATGGTCATCTGGTAGTTGGCAGAAGGATCACCCTCGCCGTAGACATAGCCATTGGAAGTCATGCCGTAGTTTGTCTTGCCGTAATAGTCCTGATAGGAATCCAGCAGAGCGGCCAATTCGGTGTCAGTGTAATAGCAGGCCTCGGCATAGAACACCATCTCACCCGCGCCGGAGGGCATGCAGTACATGCCGTGGCCCTGCGTGTTGTCGGAAACGGACTTGACTGTGCCCGTCGTGCCATTGGCCACGTCCACCGTAACGGTCTTGACCTCGGTGTTTCTGCCGGCGGCTTCCATGGCGTCGATGGCGTCACCGTCGTCCAGCGCGTCCTCATAGGCGTCCAGAGCCTTATCGGTGTAGCTGACCCAGGCAACATGGATCACGTCGCTGTCGTCCACCCAGGCATCGAAGTCCAGGTCGCCGTTCGCGTCGTTGTCCAGCACCAGATACGGGGTGTCCGCATTACTGTCGGTGGGATGGACCAGACCGTAGGCTTCATCAGAGATCAGCTCGCCGTCCTCGTCCCGGAGCGCGGTTTCCTGTACCTTGGAGAGAACCACACGGCTCTGGTTGATGCTGTCCTGATTGGGATCCGTAACAGTATAGACAATGTAATTGGCGCCGCCCGCCGTCACCAGCTCATAGGTGCTGCCGGAGGCCAGACCGCTGCCCAGGGTAAAGGCGTCGCCGGTGCTGCCATAGCCGGAATACTGGAAGGGAACGGTGTTGTCGCTGGGATCAAAGGCAAACGTCGTGATGCCGGTGTCCAGGTTGTCCTCCGGCGTGAAGACCGCCTCATCCCGCATCAGCTCGCCGGGCAGGATGATATTGACCTTCAGGATGTTGTCATCGCCCCGGAGACCGTAGCTTTGGATCTGCTGGTTGGCGGCGTACCACATGAAGTTCCAGCCGGTCTTCTTGTTGGTATCCTCGTCGTACTTCGTCTCACGGTCATAGGTGATGGTGAACTGGATGGCGTTGAATTCAAAGCTGAACAGCAGGGCCGCCACCCGGAAGCCTACGCCGGCTGCCATGGAAAACTCGTTGAATACGAAATTGTGGTTTTCCGCGCCCTCACCATCATAGTCCGCCGAGTCGTGGGCAAGAACGGCGAAGGAGCAGCCGACGCTGACGTTGATGAACAGTTCCACCTTGACGATCTCGATGCCCATGCCCACCGCCACCTCCAAAGAGGCCTCGGGAGAAATGCTGATGCCGGAGAAATAGACATCGCTGGTCTGACGGTCGATGGCCACGATCCGGTCCACGATGGCACAGCCGGGATGCAGCTGCGTGTAACCGTTCTCGCCATCATAGTTTCGGGTCTTATCATCGTTCACGACGGTGAATTTCAGCGTGTAGTTTTTACTGTTGTCCTTACCATCCACCTTCTTCGCCAATTTGATGGTAACGGCCTCGTCACCGGCGGAGCGGATGGTGCCGGGAGTGAATCCCTCGGGCTGGTCGCCAACCACTTCCACATAGAGGGTGCCGCTGAAATAGATGTCGATGGCCTTTTCTTTCGTGGAATAGGTAAAACTGGATCCTGGGCTTCCCGCCAGGAAGTCGCCTTCCTCTGGCTCATCCAGTTCGTCGTAGCCCATGTGCTCCTGCCCTGTGTAATACGTCCATCCGTCTCCGCTGACATCAGAATCCGTCAGGTTTGAGGCGGCGGCCATGACCTTGACCCGGCTGGCCTCCAAACCGGCGGCGACTTCGAGGCCGAATCCGATGGAGACACTGCAATAGAAAATGGGGCAGGGCGTGAGATAGACCGTGTAGGAGAATTCCAGCTCCGCCGCGAAGACTACCATCAGCTGGTTGAAGAAGAAGCGGTTTTCGATGGGGTCCCATTTCAGCAGCAGCGTGATGTTCACAGCCAGGCCCGCCTCAACGCCCTTGGAAGTGATGCTGCCGTTGCCCTTGCTGCCCATCGCCTTGTCCAGCTTATCGGCATAGTCCTCCATGGCGTTCCGATAGCCCTCAGACCGGCCGGTGTTCGGGTCACGCTTGCCGAACAGAGAGTTATAGGCCTGCTTGATAGTTTCGATCGCTTCCCCATTGGCGTCACTGAGGGCGTTGGTCTCCGCGTCACCGAAGGACTTATCCTGCTGGTTTTCAAAGTCACTCTCCATGCCTACGCCAAAGATGTTGGCTCCCACGGAAATGGCCAGTTCCTGACCGTTGGTGGAGACGGAGGCGAAGTCCGTAATGCCCAGTTCCAGCTCCGGCAGGTTGATGTCGCCGGTCATGTCATACTCACTCATGGGGCTGTGCGCGTTGGAGGAGTCAAAGCCCGCTTCCTTGCCCGGATCGGGGTCGGTCAGATTCCGGGCGCTAATGGAGGAGGGATAGGTGGCGGTACTGGCCAGGCGGGAGGATTCTACACCGGCAAGATACTGCACAGGCTCCGACCGCAGGCCATAGGTCGTGCCGCCGGAGGACTTGGGCGTCTCCCGCACGCAGAGCGTAAAGGTGTCGTTTTCCTGCATGGAGCTGAGGTAGCCCGCCACCTTGGTTTTGCCCCCGGCGGTCAGTGCGCCGCTGGCATCCACTTCACCCACGGCATAGCGGTCACCCAGCACGGTGCCGTTCAGATAGATGGGCTGGGGATCCGTGAACTCCGTGCCGGGATAGGGATTGCCCTTCCACTGGGGTTCCCACGTAATGCTCTCTCCCGTCACCGTGGCCGGGTTATAATCACCGCCCAGCGGGATGTCCACGGTGGAAATGGCGGAGGCCTTTGCCTCGTACATGGGCTTGCCGCTTCCGGTATCGCCATGGTCAATATAGCGGTAGCCCAACTGTTCGTCGCTCATGGAGCTGCGGGCAGAGGCGGAGGTGACCGCCGTGACCACGGCAGGAATCATCTCCGCAGTGTCGCTGCTGCTGGCACCTGCGGGGACTACAAGGCTCCGGGGCAGCATGGAGTAATAGACCTTCAGCACGATCTGGTGATACTTGCCGTCCGCACCCAGCCGGGGGGCCAGCTGGGAGATGGAGTAAGCGCTGTCCGTCAGAGAGGGCAGCACGTAATAGGTGCCGGTGTTGGTGCCTGCATCGTAGACAGACTCACCGTCAGCCGGAACAAATTCGCCGGTGACCGGATTGATGGTGCCGTCTACCACGCCGTCATCGTTCAGGTCGATGTAGCGCTCGATGCGGGAAATGGTAGCCAGCATGGTGTTCTCGCTGGTGACGTAATCCGCATCGTAGTAATAAAAGGTAATATTATTGTTGAGATACTGGTTGGCGGGGATGGGGATGTCCTCATTGCCCGCGTAGGCGATGCCGTTGACCAGGATCACATCGTCCGCGTCCAGATGGAAATTGATGGAGCGGACATTTTTCAGCTTCGTGCCGATCTGGTAAAGGCTACTGTTTCCGCTGAAAACATCCTTCGCCAGTGTGCCGGTCTTTTCGTCGCTGAAGCCGTCTTTCCCGTCCGAGAAGTCCCAGTTGACCTCTCGGTAGGTGTAGGTCACGCCGCCGTTGCGCGCAGACTTCTCCCACAGGTTGTTCCAGGTGCCTTCGATCTGTTCGGGATTGATGGTGGTGCTGTCCTCCTGGCTGAGCCGGGGCACGGAGGGAGCAATCTCCAGAGAGAGCGTCTGCTCCCGGTCCATGACCACGTTGATGTAGCCCTGCTTCCCGGCTGCTCTGGAGCCAGGCATCATCAAGGTCAGTGTGCCGCTTCCGCTGGTGGGAACATTTGCGGTTGCCTTGGGATAGCTGCTGGCCGCGTCCTCCGGGCCAAAGAACAGGGATTTGCTGCTGAGTTCGCCGTTGGCCTGGGTGGCAAAGGTGTAGGCGCTGGCGTTGTCTCCCCGGGTGACCTTCACCTGGGAGTTGTTGTAGATCCTGGAGCCGTCCGCCGTGGTGCCGCCCTTGCCGGCGATCAGGGAGATCTCCGGCTTGATGGCCTCGTGGAGACTGGCAGCGTTGGCCTGCAGGTAGTCGTCGTCCGCCGTGTGGATGCGCACGATGGGCGCTTTGATGGTGCGGCGGGTCATGTAGCCGTTCAGCAACTGGATCCGGCAAGTAGCGTCGCCCTTGGGCGAACTGCCGGTGTAATGCTGCCGGAACCACAACTGGTCGGCGCTGCTGGAGGAACGGGTATTGGCATGGAACTCCCAGGTGTTCGCGCCGGGGTCGGAATGGATCTCAATAAAGCCGTTTTCCCCGCTGGTGGAGAACAGCGCGTTGGACCAGTCGTTGGCACCATACCAGCCCTTGGCACTCCGCTCCGAGCGGGTGTAGGTGTTGACGGTCACGGAGCTGTACCGGTCATACATGTCCTGAACGGTCATCTTCATATCGCCGCCCCTGTCCGTGGCGTACTGCCAGCCGGTGGAGCCGACACGGCTGCCGGTGCTCCAGAGAGATGCGGCGTTGGCTACGAAGCTCTCCAGATCGTCCGACTCTCCGGGAATCTTTGCCCCGCTCCGCCCGCTGACATCTTCGCTGGCCAGTGCCGCGTTGTTGGTCCAGAAGCTGCCGCCGTGGCCGTTGCTGAAGGTCAGCGCGCCGGGATAGGTGTAGGAATAGGTGGAGATCCCGCTGTCCGCCGCACCGTCCGCGATATATTCGCCCTGGGCGTTTTCACCGGGTGTCACGGCAGCGGCCGCAACACTGCCGCCCGCCGGAACAATGGCAGAGGTATCCTCTACAGCGCCGGTCAGATCTTCTTCGTCCGGGGAGTACAGCGCGGTAGTAAGATTCACGTCTGTACCTTCGCAGGAGTTATAAAGGTGGACGGTAATGGTGTCCTTCCCCTCCAGCAGCGTGCTTTCGCCGCCGCCCTTGGCAGCAGTCAGCTTCACGGTAAAGAACAGTTCGCTGTCCTTCTGCTCCAGCAGGATACCGTCATTCACCAGATCGATCTCAATATAGGTGAAATCCAGATCGGACGGGAAGAGCGCCGTGCCGCTGCTGATGGCGGCATAGTCGGTTCCGGCCACAGCGGTGCCGTTCTCCGTTTCATAGTCCACGCCGGTCACATACTGCAATCCCTCGCTTTCGCGCATCAGGGGAATGCGGACGGTTCCGGCGGACTTGTCCGCCCAGATCTCCGTCTCCGCAAACCCCATGGCGCTGGGGATCTCCGGCTCGTCGTCCTCAATGGCGATGGAGGCCGTGCAGGCGTTGGAATAGACCTCCGCTCCCCGGGATTCCATGACAACGGCGTTGACCACTTCGCCGCACTCGTGCAGGTCATCGTCCAGAGCCTCAAAGGTGATCTCCTTTTCCCACTCGCCGTCGGCAAAGGCCACCAGGAAGGAATAGCAGTCATATTCACCGCCGTCGAACGCAATGGTGGTGTCGGTGCGGGTATGGTCATCCACAAAGTCCTCGGGCATGACGGGTGGGATGTCCTCCGCTTCTGGCTCATAAGCCTCACCCTGCCAGCTTTCGGAGCAGTACTTGACCCCATCGACCTCATAGAAGCAGCGGAAGTCATAGGTGTAGCCCTCGCCCATAACAGCCTTCAGCAGCTCCGGAGACACGACCATCTCCGCGTCCGTTGCATCCTTGATGTCAGACCATCTCTGCACATAGGAGTTATAGAGCTTGATCTGCATCTGCCACTGGTAGCTTTCGGCATCTTTTACCGGAGCCACCAGCGTCCGGGTGGTCAGCGTAGCTTCCGGCTGTGCATCCCCAGCAGGAGTTTCTTCCTCGTCAAGGACATCCTCCTCGGCACGACTTTCCTCCTCGGTGGAGATCTCCTCGGCAGGGCTTTCCTCCGAAGGATCTGCCGGGTCCGTCACCGTGGTGATCGCTCCGCCTGCGCGGATGATCTCACCCGTTCCACCCAGTGCCTGATACTGGGCGCAGGGCCACGGATTTTCCACGGTCACCTGATAGTCCTTTGTTCCGGCTGCGTTGGCATAGGTCATCCGGCCCTCTTCGATCTGCGCCGCTGCGGGGATCAGGGTGACCAGCGCCTCGGCGCGGCCCTCCGTCCCGCCCAGACGGTACAGGGTCAGAGTCCCTTTCTCCTGTCCGTCCGCAGAGCCTTCCTTCAGATTGACCTGCGTCTCCTTGAAGGCGAAAACGCCGTAAGGATAGGCTTCCTCCCATTCTTTCTGAGATTTGCTGTCGATTACATTGCCATTGGCGTCCACGATAGAAAAATTGCCGTTTTCCTCCTGGACTACGGCGGCAAATGCCGGCGAGGCAAGCTGGACAGAGAGCGCCAGCGTCAAAAGCAACGCCGTGATTTTTCTCAGCCATTTGTGTTCCATTTCGTTTCCCTCCTTGGTTGTTGGACCCTTCTGCGGGGTCACAGCCCGCTGGCGAATTGATTGACCTCATACTCCGCCATCTCGTAGGAATAGCCCATGTCATCGATCCAGCGGATGGTCCGTCCATCCGTGGTCACTGACTTCCAGACTGCTTCATCCCGCAGCGCGCCAAAGCGCGGGCTTTGCAGTCTGGGACGCATGTTCAGCAGCGTGGCGCTGCCGTTGCGCCATTCCACCCGCAGAACATAGCCCCTGTGTGCCGCCACTGACTTGATGGGAGGCCCAGTCATCGGTCTTCGCCCTCCTTTCCACAAAAAAACGCCACTGTATAGTCAAAGTATACAGTGGCGTTTTGAAATTGGGCAGGGTAATGATTACCCCAATTTGCCGGATTCCATTATGAGATTTTCATGAGCTTGGCCAGTGCCTGACGCTTGTTCCGCCCCTCGCCGCCCAGGCCCAGCTTCTCGTAGACGGCGTTCAGGCGGTTGTTGACAGACTTCACGGAAATACTCAGAATTTCGGCGATCTCCCGGCTGCTCTTGCGCTGAGCCGCCAGACCGGCAATCTCCAGCTCCCGCTCCGTCAGACCGTACTGCGCCAAAAGGCCCCCTTCCCGCCGGATGGCCTCCCGTCCGGCGCGGAACCTGACAGCGAGGGTATGCAGGCGCTCCCGGACTTCCCCCTCCGCCAGCTCGTCCAGAAGCCGGTCCAGACAGGGATCGCTCTCGGCGAAGGGCAGCAGGATGCCGTCCGGCTGCGCCAGGGACCACGCCTCACAAAGCGCCTGCCGTGCGGCCGCTTCCTTTCCGAGATGCATCAGCGCCATGGCGTTCTGCAGGTGGGCGTAGATGCCGCACAGGACGAATCGGGCATCGGCACTGGCCCGGAGCAGCCGGGGCGTCCGGGCCGCTGCCTGGGCCCACTGGCTCTGCGCCAGCAGCACGCGGCCCACGATCACCTGAAAGACCGGCTCGATCAGCGGGAACACCTGTGCCATGCTGGCGCCTTCCGCCGTCAGCCACGCGGGAAGCTGCTCCGTCTGCCCCAGCAGGGCGCTGAGCCATCCCCGGCCCAGTTCCACGGTGGTCAGCAAACGGTACTGATGGGCGCGGCGCAGGGTGTCCGCCGCCCGGTCCAGGCTCGGAAAGCCGCCCCGGAGCGGCTGGTCATACAGCGCCAGCCGGGCGGAGAGAACGGCGGCGGCCGTATAAATGCTGTATTCTCCCGCCTCCAGCGCCTGTTCCTCCGCCTGGCGGCAGAGAATATCGGCGTCGGTCAGGTTCCCCCGCATAAATTCCGTTTCGGCCTGCATGATGACCGCCGCGCCGCTGCCATGTCCGCTGGCAACGCGGCTGTAAATGGGCATACATTCCCGCATCTCATCGTTCTCACGGTCAAGGCTGCCGCTCTTGCTGTGATAGAGCATCAGAACGGAGGGCGAGCCCTGGGTCCATGGGTTGCGGTCTGCGGGGATCAGAGCGCGGATCTGACGGTGATAGGCGCTCATGGCGGAGATGTCGTTGAAGCACAGGAAAGACAGGCGCAGCAGGGCCTCTCCCTCCAGCTGATCCCGCTCCTGCTGGGAAAGGTCGGTGCAAAGCGTCATGCTGCGCTGAAACAGCGCGTGACACCGGCGCATTTCCGGGATGTCCCGGCCGTAAAAGAGCAGCAGCATGAATACCAGCAGCGCCTGCGGATAGCGCAGCTGGCACTCCTCTGGGCAATTTGCCATCCAGCGGCGCATCAGCGGCAGCCGTTCGGGTCCGAAGCTCAGGCCCCGGTCCTGTCCCACCGTCCGCAGGAGGTCATTCCAGCTGCCGGTTTTTTCATAGCACTCCGCGGCAAGGCAGCACTCGCCCATCTTCTCATACCACTGTCCCAAGCGGATCATGGTGGCATTCTGCTCCCCTTCAGGCAGCAGTGCAAACTTCTTTCGGGCACAGGAGCGCAGCATATTGTGATAGCGATACACGCCGTCGGTACAGGTGATAAAGGCATTTTGCTCTGTCAGTTGGCTCAGCAGCGCCGCAGTGTCATCTTCCGGCCATAGGAACGCTGCCTCTTCCATCGTGAAATCGTCCGGTACACTCAGCTTCACCAGAAATTCCCGTTGACGGGCCGTCAGTGGGCGAAACAGCACCTCGTCTATGAGCGGATAGATATTTGTGGTGTTTTCCGGCCATTTTCCGGTCTGTGCATAGGCCCGCAGCTTCAGATAGACCATGGAGAACCAGCCCTCGGTACTGCTGGCCAGCATATCCACATCCCGGATGTTCAGCAGCTGACCGCTCCGGCGCGCATATTCCCGGACATCTGTTTCACCGAGCCGCAGATCATCCACATTCAGTTCCCACAGGCGGGGACCCAGCTTCATCTGTGCCGCCCGGTCAAAGATCACGTTGCGGGAAAGCAGAATAATGTGGGTCCGCTCCGGCAGGTGATCGCTTAAAAACAGGATCAGAGATGTAAACGCGGGATTCGTCAGAAAGTGCAGATCATCAATGATGTAAAAAATATCGTGGGACTTCCCGGCCAGAGCATCGGTCAGCAATTCCATCATCAGCTGCCGCGCCTGTGGATCTGCGGGAAATCCAAGAGCGGACATTTCCTTTTCCAGTTCCGGCCATTCCCGGAGGTTCCGGCAAAAGCTCCGCCAGGAATCCGCCAGGGAGTCCGTGACGATGGTCTGCCGCAGGATCAGAGCATCCGATTTCTTCTTTTGGCAATAGTCTACCCACCAGCTGATGGCTCTGGTTTTTCCGTATCCAATTGGGGCCACGATCGAAGTGACCGGATATTCGGAAATGTAGGACAGCTTATTGGCCAACACACTGGAGATATAAGTTGTATTCAGCTTGACAGGCATTGCGAGGCACCTCGCTCACTACATACTTGTCATTATTGTACTGGAAAATGCCCAAAATTTCAAGAGATCGAACACCATACACAAGAAAGCTGTAAACCCGTAATAAAGTCAAGCCCCAATTTGAGAAAAAATGGAGCTTGATTTTTGCCAGTATCAATGAGCATGACAAATCGATCTGCAAGGGCTTTTTTCAGGTCGGGGTTATGCAGTACGGCGGTGCTGCGAAGCAGATGATATACAAGTTCGCTCAAGACAATTTCCTCTGCACGGTTATGAATGCTATTCATACGGCACACCCATTCCATTTGGTCAGTCGCTTTGAGTGCTTCGGTCACACCCTCCTGCTTTGCCATAGCGGGAATGATGATTTCCGTGCGCTCATTGCATGCTTGGTCGATTTCGGACAGATGCTTGAATAATGTACCCTCCACCGCATAGTTGGTGCAGAGGATTTTTCGGTGTTCTTCCAGATAGCAGCGGCGCATACGCCCGTATTTGCCGATCTGATCATCGCCGTCATCCGGCAAAACAAGGTTGGGAATGAAATAATCGCCCATTTGACGATATGTACCGCCCATTTCCTCAAATAGAGATTTCATAGACAACAGCTCCTTTCTGCGTTGAATTTGTAGCGGCTATAAGGCTTTTTCTGCTCCTTTCCTACAACTGCTTTTCAATTCACCACAAATGAGCCGCAGTCATGTGAAGGCGGTCTATGTGGATGCACCTGACAAGTCCAGCGGCAAGCGCAGGCAGAAGGTACATATCGAGTACGACCTTGTGGGCTATATTCCTGTGGATGAGCTGCTAAAAGCGGAACAGGCATGACCGAGATCATGCCTGTTCTAAGAAATTTGAATTTTACTGTCTTACCAGCAGGGAGCTTTGGGCGCCCTGTTTTCCTGAAACGATCGTTACCACCGGTCAGCGCCGGGCGCAACGGGATTTTCCCCATCCGTCAAGTCGCCGTCCCGGTCGTGAACTCTGGCCTGCTCCGCCATGTCCTCCAAGTCCGTGCCGGCGGAGGGGCGGGTGTCATCCGCTGCTGCCGGGTTCTTCCCCGGCGTGGTGTCGGGTGCAGTCACGGTATGGTCATCCTGTCCTGGGGCCGCCGTACCGCTGTCGGCACTGCCTTCCCCCAGCATGGAGTCCTCCTGCTTCGGCTGCTCCTGCGGGGTCTGGCCGTTCTCTTTCTTCCCGTCGCCGCAGGCACTGAGGGCAAGCACCATCGCCAGCACCGTCAAAAGCGCAGAAATGCGCCTGTTCACATGGAATCCCTCCTTATTGATAGCGTCATTGCGATACCCATGGCATAGTGTGTCCGAATTTTCGGAATTCACGCAAAATCGCGCTTGCGCTTTTCCTGCTGCGGCAGTATAATTTTCCTATTAGGAACCGATACTGTTAAAAAGCTTTGAAAGGGGATCGCAATGGAACTGAAGGGGAGCAAAACGGAGGCCAATCTGTGGATCGCATTTGCCGGGGAATCTCAGGTCCGGAACAAGTACGACTACTATGCCAGCAAAGCCAAGAAAGAGGGCTACGAGCAGATCGCGGCTTTATTTCAGGAGACGGCCCTGAACGAAAAGGAACACGCCAAGCTGTGGTTCAAGGCGCTGGGCGGCATCGGAAACACGGCTGAAAATCTGGTGGCTGCCGCAGCGGGCGAGCATGAGGAATGGAGCGAAATGTATGCCGGGATGGCCCGCACTGCCGAAGAAGAGGGCTTTCTGGAGCTGGCCGCTCAGTTTGAGGGCGTGGCAAAAATCGAAAAGGCCCACGAGGAACGGTATCTGAAGCTGCTGGAAAACCTGAAGAACGGCGAGGTGTTCAAAAAGGATGGCAAGGTGCTGTGGTTCTGCCGCAACTGCGGCCATGTGGAGCTGGCCGTGGAAGCCCCCGCCGTATGCCCGGTGTGCCATCACCCGCAGTCCTATTTCCAGATCAAGGCCGAGAACTATTGATGCGGAGCTTCCGCAGACATCGCGGGCAGGGTTTCTTTTGGGAATCCTGCCCTTGATTCAATGCAAGTGTACGTCATTTCTTGCGTAATGTTTGTGTAATTCGCTGTTGACGGCAGGCAAAAAAAAATGTATGATAGCAATATAAAAACTGGTGGAGCAACCTCTTTGATATGATGAGGAACTACTTGGTATAGAAAAGGAGAGCTGTATCATGTACACACAGGAAATCACCGTTAATAACGAGGTAGGTCTGCACGCCAGACCCGCAACCTTCTTCATTCAGAAGGCGAATGAATTCAAGAGCGGCATCTGGGTGGAAAAGGATGACCGCCGCGTTAATGCCAAGAGCCTGCTGGGCGTCCTGTCTCTGGGAATCGTGAAGGGTACGACCATCACCCTGATCGCGGACGGCGCCGATGAAAAGGAAGCTGTCGGCGCGCTGGTGGATCTGGTAAAGGACAACTTCGGCGAATAATGAACAAGAACGGCAGCGTCTCCGCCCGGCGGAGGCGCTGTTCTTTTTATGTACTTGCACCGGCGCAGGATGTTTGCTACACTGTGAAACAGGAAAGAAAGGGGGCGGTGCTGTTGACCAAAGACGAACTGCGTGCAAAAGCCAACGACCTGCCGCTGCTGCCCGGCGTTTATCTGATGATGGATAAAACCGGCAAAGTCATCTATGTGGGCAAGGCCAAAAAGCTGAAAAACCGGGTGAGCCAGTATTTTCAGGAGAGCGCTTCCCACACCCTGAAAACCCGGCAGATGGTCAGTCAAGTGGATCATTTTGACACCATTTTCGTCTCCAGTGAATTTGAAGCGCTGGTGCTGGAAAACTCCCTCATCAAGCGGCATATGCCCCGCTACAACATTCTGCTAAAAGACGACAAGGGCTATCCCTTCGTGCGGCTCAGCCGGGGGCGATACCCGAAATTCACGCTGGTGAACCGCCCCACCAACGACGGCGCCCGATACTTCGGCCCTTTCGGCGGGCGGTATGAGACCCGGCAGGCGCTGGACGCAGTCTGTCAGGCGCTGCGGCTGCCTACCTGCCGCCGTCAGTTCCCGCGGGACATCGGCGCAGAGCGCCCCTGCCTGAACTTCCACATGGGCCGGTGCGACGGCTTCTGCCGCCCGGATATGCCAGAGGCGGAATACGACCGCCGGATGGAACAGGCGTGCCAGCTGCTGGAAGGCCGTTCCAAGCAGCTGCTCCGGGATATGACCGCGGAGATGGAGGCGGATGCGGAAGCGCTGCGGTTTGAACAGGCCGCCCAGCTGCGGGATCGGATCCAGGCCATCGGCGCTCTGGGCAAAAAGCAGACGGTCATCGCCGGTCTCTGTGCCGATACGGACGTGTGGGGCGTGTTCCGGGGCGCCGGAAAGAGCGGCTACGCCGTGCTGCACATGGAAAATGGCAATCTGGTGGGCCGTGAGACGGAGCTGCTGACCTCCCCCATGGAGGAGACGGCAGCAGAGCTTCTGGCTGCCATCACCGCCCAGTATTACCTCCCCCGCGCCATCCTGCCCCACGAGATCCTGCTGTGCGTGGACACCGGGGACTGCGAGGAGCTTTCGGAAGCGCTGACCCAGCGGGCAGGCCACAAGGTCTGGGTACACGTTCCTCAGCGGGGTGAGAAATCCACGCTGGCGGATATGGCCATCCGCAACGCACAGGAGGAGGTACAGCGGGCGACTACAGTGGAGGAAAAGACCGCTTACACACTGGGAGTCCTGCAAAAAATGCTGCATCTTGCCCAGCCGCCGAAGCGGATGGAATCCTTCGACATCTCCAACACCGGCAGCAGCGACATTGTGGCGTCCATGGTGGTCTATCAGGGGACAAAGCCGCTGAAATCCGCCTACCGCCGGTTCCAGATCAAGGAGCTGACCAGCGGCCACCCGGACGACTACGCCTCCATGCGGGAGGTACTGCGCCGGAGGCTCCAGCGGGCGGCAGACGGGGACGAAAAATTCCTGCCCCTGCCGGACGTATTCCTCATCGACGGCGGCGTGACCCACGCCGACGCCGTGCGGGAGGTGGCCGAGCAGTTCGGCTGCACCGTGCCGATCTTTGGTATGGTGAAGGACGACCGCCACCGCACCCGCGCTCTGGTCACGCCAGAGGGCCGGGAGATCGGCATTGTGAACAATCAGGCGGTGTTCTCCCTCATCGGGCAGATTCAGGAGGAGACCCACCGCTTTGCCATCACCTATCACCACCAGCATCACACCAAAAGCGCCGTACGCTCTGTATTGGACGGCATCCCCGGTCTGGGGCCGAAGCGGCAGGCGGAGCTGCGAAAGACATTCGGCACCGTCAGGGCCATCCGGGAAGCCGATGAGGAGGCGCTGGCGGCGGTACTGCCGAAAAATGTAGCCCATGAGGTCTGGGTTCGCCTGCACGCGAAGGAACAGTCTGCGCCCTGACGTGCGTTGGCGGCGGCTGCCAGGACGACAATTTGCCGCGGGCTGTTCAGCTCCCATACCGATGCAAAGGCCGGTCTGAAAGGGCCGGTCTTTTTCCTGCGCCGGGCCGCCGCCCGGATATCAGGACGCAAAAAAGGAGACGGTGCGGTGCGCCGTCTCCTTTTCAAAATGTGAGGAAAACTCAGTCGTCGTCCCGGAACACGATATGGCCCGGCTCCGCAGACTCGATAATGGCCAGAGACTTCAGGTTGAAGCCAGCTGCCCGCAGACGGTCGCCGCCGCCCTGGAAGCCTTTCTCCACAGCGCAGCCAATCCCCATCAGCTGGGCGCCTGCGGCATTGACAATGTCGCACAGGCCCCGCATGGCTTCGCCGTTGGCCATGAAGTCGTCGATGATGAGAACCTTGTCGCTGGAGGAAAGCCATTCCTTGCTCACCAGCAGCGTAACCTTCTTCTTATAAGTATAGGAATAGATATCGCTCTGGTACAGGCCGCCTTCGATGTTGTCGCTCTTGGCCTTCTTGGCAAAGATCATGGGCTTGTGATAGTGCATGGCCACGGCGGTTGCCAGAGCGATGCCGCTGGCCTCGGCAGTGAGGATCATGGACACGTTGTCCATATCGAAATACTTGCCGAATTCCTCAGCGATGCGGCTCAGCAGGCCGGTATCAATCCGATGGTTCAGAAAGCCGTCCACCTTAATGATGTTGCCGGGCAGAACCTTGCCCTCTTTTACAATGCGCTCTTTCAGCTCCTGCATATACATATCCCCCAGTACTCATAATCGTGACAAAGATTTAAAAAAAATTTCAAATAGCAGTTCGCTCCTATTATCCCGGATTTCGACAGGTTTTGCAAGTGCTTTTCCCAACAAAAACCGTCGTCCGATAGGTGCTACCTTTGTGAAAATGACCGTCAACGGCGGACAAGCGTGAATAGCAGCAGCGCCGTGCAGAATACACGGCGCTGCTGACGCGGTTATTTGCCTTCCAGCTTGTCGGCGGCGGCGCTGAGCCAATCCCCCTGAAAAGACTCGATCTCCCCCGCATCCGTCAGGGATGCCAGCGCGGGATCAATAGGCATTTCTGCCAGCAGGGGCAGATTATGGGCCGCAGCGGCCTGTGCGGTCTTGCCCTGACCGAACAGATAGATCTTCTTCCCGCAGTCCGGGCAGGCGACATAGCTCATGTTTTCCACCAGACCCACGATAGGAACCTCCATCATTTCCGCCATCTTCACGGCCTTTTCCACCACCATGCCCACCAGATCCTGCGGAGAAGCCACGATGATAATGCCGTCCAGCGGGATGGACTGGAACACGGACAGGGATACGTCGCCGGTTCCCGGAGGCATATCCACAAACAGATAGTCGCAGTTCCACAGAACGTCCGTCCAGAACTGCTGCACCACGCCGGAAATCACCGGGCCGCGCCAGATGACGGGGTCGGTCTCATTTTCCAGCAGCAGGTTGATGGACATGACCTGGATCCCGGTTCTGGACTCCATGGGCAGCAGGGCGTTCTCCGTTCCCACGGCGTGGCCGTGAACGCCGAAAGCCTTGGGGATGGAGGGGCCGGTAATATCGGCGTCCATAATGCCCACCTGATAGCCGCGGCGGCGCATGGTGACTGCCAGCTGGCTGGTGACCATGGATTTGCCCACGCCGCCCTTGCCGGACACAATTCCGTAGACCTTGCCCACATGGGCGTCAGGGTGATGGGTTTTCAGCAGAGACTGCGGCTCCCGCGAGGAGCAGCTCTCCCCGCAGGTGGAGCAGTCATGTGTACACTCGCTCATATTGATTGAATCTCCTTTTCCTGTTTCCTTTTTCGAGTCATCCAGTATTTTTTCATACAACCATTATCTTATACCCTCGGAAGCCGTTTCGTCAATACTCGGATCGCGTGTCCGGGAAAAGCGGGATTCCCGGCCCGTCTCCTCCTATCCGTTATAAACCGCCACTGTGACGCCGGTATAATAATGGGTGAGGATGGTCTTATAATCCGCCCCCACTTCCGCCATGGCGTTGGCGCCGTACTGGCTGAGCCCTACTCCGTGGCCGTGGCCGGTCACATAGAACACGAACCGGCCGTCCTGCAATTCCCACTCAAAGCAGGCGGAACGCAGTCCCAGAGCGGCCCGCACGGTACTGCCCTTCACCGCAACGCCGCCTACCTCCACGGTTTCCACGCTGCCTGCGCTGTCCCGGACGGCATTTTTCAGCCACGTTTTCTGATCCCCCGCCAGATCTGCCGCAGGGATCCGGGCCAGCAGCTTTTCCCGGATGGTTTCCGGCGAAAAATCCACCCGGCTGTAGTAATTGGGGATACTGGCTGACGCCTCCGGGGAATCCACCGGCTGCAAGTAGGGCAGATCGTTCTGCCAGACCTGCCCGGCAGCCCGCGTCAGTCCGGCGGAGCTGGAATGAAACACCGCCAGAATGGGAACGCCGCCATAGAGGATCGCCTCCCCGTCCGTATCTGTTACCGCTGTGCGGATCTTTTCTTCCAGCGCATCCGCCTGCTCCCCCCAGCTGCTGCGGGCGGCCTCCTGAGAAATATAGGCCTGACAGCAGGTCGAGTCCGTGCAGATGTCTGCCGTGTCGCCGTGATTGCCCCCGGAGATCAGCTTATAGAGGGTGTAGGTTCTCGCCGCCACCGCCTGCGCCTTCAGCGCCTCCTCCGCAAAGGAGGCAGGCATCTCCGCCGCCGTGACCCCCATCAGATAGTCCTCCATGGTCATATCCCGGACGGTATCGCCGTCCAGCACCCGCAGCGTCTGCTGCCGGTCATGGTATTCTTCGGAATCAGTCCGGGGCGCAGACGGCTCCGCCGTCTGCCCACCTGCCGTCAGTTCCGGCGGTGTCTCCACTTTTACCGGCTCATGCGCCCATGCCAGCGGCAGCAGAAACACGCCCAGCAGCGCCGCCGCAGACACAGCTGCCGTCTCCTTCCAGATTCGCATATCCATGTCCCTCCTTGCTTGTCCCTGTCAGAAGCATATGCACCGGCAGGGCAAAAATGAACGGTTCCATGGACAACGCCGGGAAAACGTGCTATACTGCATGAGAAATCTGCGGGATCTTCCCGTTTCCGAAAGGCTATGGACTATGAAACACCGTTTTTTCATTCCCGCTCTGAGCGTATGCTTCGGCGCTGCCGGGTTTCTCCTGCGGCTGCTGCAAAACCGTACCGGCTTCGAGCCGGACACCGGGCTGCCTATCCCCGGCAGCGTTCCGGCCATTCTGCTGCCCATCCTGCTGATGGCGGCGGCAGGGATCCTGTATCTGGCCGTCCGCCGGGTTCTGCCAAAGGAGATGCCGGAGCTGCCCTTTTCCCGGCAGTTTGACCTGTCCTACCGGGCAGGGCTGTTCTCCGCGCTGGCTGGCGGATGTATCATGGCGCTTTCCGGCGTACTGGAAATTGTATACGCCATGGGTGGGAGCGCGGCTGCGGTGTCTGCGGACGGCATGGAGATCGTCTCCGTAAATACCGGCGCAGGCGGCTCCGACCTGATGATCGGCGCACTGTCCGTTGCCGCCGGAGCCTGTCTGGCAGTGGCGGTCATTGCCTGCTGCAAAACGGACGCGCCGCCGCTGATCCTGCTGGCTGTGCCGGTGTGTCTGCTGGCGCGGCTGATTCTGGTCTACCGCCTTCGCTCTGCCAACCCGGTGTTGGCGGATTACTATCTGGAAATTCTGGGGCTGATGTTCCTGATTCTGGCCGCCTACCGGCTTTCCGGCTTTGCCGTGCAGGCGGGCCGCCCCCGCATTTTCTCGTTCTATGCGGAGGTCACGGCTGTTCTGGCGCTGTCCATGCTGGCGGACGGTGCCGCGCCGTCCGCACTGCTGACGCTGGGCGGTGCGCTGGCGCTGACCGGGTTTCAGCAGATGCTCCGCCCCGGCGGCGTAGAGGCATCCAAAGAAGCGTAAACAAAGCGGCCTGACGATGTTCGTCAGGCCGCTTTGTTTACAGGCTCTGCACCGTCCGCCCCGGCGGCGGGCCGTCCTTCCGGGCTTCGCAGCCCGATTCCCTCAGAAAATACGGAAAGGCCGCCTTTCGGCAGCCTTTTCGCATATGATTGGGAAGATTGGATGAAAAGAAGTTTTGTCTCTTGCAAGTATTAAGATACAGGAGAATTATTAAGCAAACCAGCAGAAGTTGTTACAAAAGTATGAAATCTTCCGGCAATGTTCAGCGGCCTTCCGCTGACCCGCCGCCCCTTCGGAGTTTTCCGAAGAATTCCGTCAGCACCGCCTGACAGTCCGCCGCCAGAATCCCCCCTACCAGCGCCGGGCGGTTGGGGAATTCCTCCATAAAGAGATTCGTCACCCCGCCGCAGGCGCCGAAGGCGCTGTCCCGCGCCCCGTAGAACACCTTGGGGATCCGGGCGTTCAGAATGGCTCCCGCGCACATGGGGCAGGGTTCCAGCGTCACATACAGTTCGCAGCCGTCCAGCCGCCAGCTGCCAAGGCGGGCGTTGGCCTGTGCCATGGCCTCCATTTCCGCATGGGAGGACACCGCCTGTTTTTCTTCCCGGCAGTTCCGGCCCCGGCCAACGATCTCGCCATTTCGGACGATCACGCATCCCACCGGCACTTCTCCCGCTGCCGCAGCTTCCCGCGCCAGCGCCAGCGCCTGTGCCATATAAAATTCATGCCGCTCGGTCATGAACATCCCTCCTGTATGAAAATTGGCATATTTGTCCAAACTCTCCGTACACTATACCGTATGGAGGGAACTGCCATGAAACACAAAAACAAGCGACCCACCGACCCGGAAACGCTGGCTTTACAGGCAGAGCTGAAAGCCGCCCAAAGCGACCTTGCGCTGGCCTACCGCCAATTCGATCAGGCCACCGCCCCGGAGCTGGTGGAATCCTGCGTCTATCGCATCAGCGCGGCAAAAGCCCGCTGCGACTATTATCTCCGGGTTCTGAAGGTGCGGGAACCGGGAGCCGCCGCTTCCTGCAAGGGTGACGCCGTATGGATCTGAACCAGAAGATCATCGCCGGTCTGCTGCTGGCTTTCTTTCTCATTACGCTGGTGCGGATCTTCCGTGCGCCCCTGCGGCTGGCGCTGAAGCTGCTGGTCAATACGGCGCTGGGCTTTCTGGCGCTGTGGGCTGTCAACGCCGCGTCAGCCGTCACCGGCATTGCCCTGGGGCTGAACCTCTGGAACGCGCTGGTCGTCGGGGTTCTGGGGCTTCCCGGATTTGTGCTGTTGCTGCTGGTACAGTGGGTCTTATAGGGTACATACCGCGCCGGATACGGTAGCTTTGCGTACAGCACAGAATTTTTCAAAAAATCAAAGTGAGCATTTTAAAGATATCGATAGAAAATAAGAGATTTTAAGAGTATTTCATGCAGTAAATAAAAATCATGTTGACACCGGCGGACAACCATGGTATAACTATCCTTGCTCCGATTTTACTCCGGAGCTATTGATTTGTAAAGAAATCAAATTTATATACGGAGGAAACAATCCATGTCCACTTTTATGGCGAACAAGGCCAACATTGAGCGCAAGTGGTACATCCTGGATGCTGCCGGCAAGCCCCTGGGCAAGACCGCTGTCCGGGCTGCTGACCTGCTGCGCGGCAAGACCAAGGTTACCTACACTCCCCATGCTGACTGCGGCGATAACGTCATCATCATCAACGCAGGTAAGGCTGTCCTGACCGGCAACAAGCCTGAGCAGAAGATCTATCGGACCCACTCCGGCTGGATCGGCGGTCTGAAGGAGACCAAGTACCGCATTCTGATGCAGGAGAAGCCCGAAACCGCTATGCGCGTTGCCATCCGCGGCATGATGCCCCGGAACACCGTCTGCAAGGATTCTCTGAAGCGCCTGCACATCTACGCTGACGCCAACTATGAGCAGCAGGCTCAGAAGCCCATCGTGCTGGACTAAGGAGGAGTAAGAGAATGTATCAGTCTAAGAAGCCTTATCTGTATGGTACCGGCCGCCGCAAGTCCTCTGTGGCCCGCGTCCATCTGTTCCCCAACGGCACTGGTGCCATCACCATCAACGGCCGTGACATTGACGAGTATTTCGGTCTGGAGACCCTGAAGATGGTCGTCCGTCAGCCTCTGGAGGCTACCGGCAACACCGGCAAGATGGACATCGTGGCTACCGTCACCGGCGGCGGCGTGTCCGGTCAGGCCGGCGCTCTGCGTCACGGTGTGGCCCGCGCTCTGCTGCTGGCCAGCGAGGATAACCGCGCCATTCTGAAGAAGGCCGGCTTCCTGACCCGCGATCCTCGTATGAAGGAACGTAAGAAATACGGTCTCAAAGCAGCTCGTCGCGCTCCGCAGTTCAGCAAGCGATAATCGACTGCTCAGACTATATCAAA
>ENA-ORCM01000310-ORCM01000310.1-human-gut-metagenome-genome-assembly--contig:-NODE-310-length-46981-cov-42.149049_pt1 | contig 46981 bp, 71 predicted proteins | sample MGYA00242906_ERZ507928 | MGnify/ENA primary metagenome ERZ507928 (study PRJEB26167, sample SAMN06115497) | human gut metagenome | host: Homo sapiens | place: China:Shanxi | collected 2015-05-07...
TCAAAATACTTGATAAATAAGGAGTATGTATGAGTAAGTCAGAACAGAAAAAGTTCAAGGAGCAAATGTTACGTGTTCAGATGAATAGAATTAGCAATGAACAGCAGAAGAAAAATTTTGAATCAGCATTAATATTAATTTTATGGGTACTACACGATAAGTTTGGTTTCGGACAGCAGAGATTAACAAAAGTGCAAAAAGAGCTTAAGGTGCTAATAGATAACTACAATGACGGATTATTCACAGCGGAAGAACTTGTTAATCAGCTCTACGAAGAAACAGGAATAGAACATATTAAGTTTAAGTAAGGAGATTGGCTTATGAAGTTTTCAGAACTGACTAAGCCAGAACTTGATAAGATAATTAAAAATGCCAATTTTACAGAAGAAGAATTGAGAATATTCAAACTACTATCACAAGGCAGAAGCATTACAGAAATTGCTATGCGGCTGTCCGTGTGTGATAGGACAGTTAATCGCAAAATAATTAAAATCAAAAAGAAAATAAGTAAGTTGGAGGGATATAATGATTAAGGTTACTCAAAACGGAGAGAATGTGAAAACAGAAAACATAACTCTTTCAGACAACTTACTAAAGATAATCGCAGAGATAATTGACAATAAGTAAATATGTGTTACAATGTGCCGTATAATGTGATAAATGCGGCACATTTTTTATAAAGGAGGAAAATATGGAATGTGTTGCTTATATGAGAGTATCCACTGAAAAACAGGCTGTTGAGGGCAACGGACTTGATAGCCAGAAAAGGGACATTGAAAACTATTGCAGAAAAAATGAGCTTGTAATAACAGATTGGTACGTTGATGATGGTTATACAGGTACGAATATGGATAGACCAGAACTTCAAAGGCTTGTGAATGATTGTAGCCGCAAAAGAATAAGCTGCGTTGTAGCCTTTAAGCTTGACCGATTATCAAGAAATATGATTGATGGGATATACCTTATCGAGAAAGTATTTCAAAAATACGATGTTGTGTTTAAATGTGTTCACGATAGCGTGAATTATGACAGCCCAATGGAGCAGGCATACACACAGATGATGGCAGTATTCGCACAGCTTGATAAAAACACAATGATGTTGCGTATGCGCGGTGGTATGCTTGAACGTGTCAAGCAAGGCTACTGGTTCGGTGGCGGCAATTTGCCTTATTGTTATTCTTACAGCAAAGACCAAGGTATATTAATACCTATTCCAGAACATGCGCAACAAGCGAGAAAAGGTCTTGAATTGTTCATATCCGGCTATTCAGATGCGAAAATTAAAGAAATTTGTGGCTTTAGATCAGAATTAGTTACTAGAAGTATTTTGACCAGTGTTGTTAATATCGGAATGATACCATACAAGGGTAAAATATATCAGGGCAAACATGAAGCTGTTTTTGATAAAGATAGGTTTGAACTTGGATTAGAACTAAGAAAGACAAGGTGTTCGGCAAAAACTTACTGCATAACCGAACCTAATTTATTGACCGGATTATGTTATTGTGGTATTTGTGGCTGCAAAATGCGTTATCAAAAATGGGGCAGTAAAAAGCATAAGATTTATTGCTGTTCAAGAAATAAATCACTTTCATATCTGCCTAATTATAATGCAAGCTGTAATAATTCGCTTGAATGGGCGGATGAGATAGAGAAACAAGTAGAAGAAGAAATCCTTAAAATATCGCTTGATTTATCATCATACAAACCTAAAGAAAAGGCGACAAAACTTGAAATTATGCAATCACAGCTTGAAAAGGAACAGATTAAGCTAAAAAGATTATACAATCTGTATGCAGATGGGAATGATACAGTCTTAGAAATGATTAAAGAACTCGAATCACAGATTAAAGAAATGAAATCAAACATTGCTGCCGAAAGCAAAAACGCAATCAATACACAGAAAAAGGAGTTTGTTTACGAGAACATAAAAAAACTTGCCGACATTTGGGATAAGGTCGACAAGAAACAAAAAAACATGATACTTAAGACTATAATAGATAGGATTGTTATAGTCAATGGAAATATTGAAATACAGTTAAAGAATTTTTAGCAGAAACTTAATGCCATGGGCATGGCATATAGGAAGTGCTAATGCCGTATTTATCACGTTTTACAATTATATAATTTCAATGCTGTCGCTTATATGTCGTACACATGTCTATTATGTGTCGCTTTAAGCGTCTTTTTTTATGCAAAAATGTAATCAGAAAGAGAGGTAATGCGAATGTTTTCTGATGAAGTTAGAGAAAAAATCTTAAGCAAAGAAGAATTACAGAAACTTGATTTGGTGACATTATCTCTTGTTATCCACGCAATCGAGGAAGTTTTAGAGGAGGCAGACAATGAACAATCCTTATCAAGCAGTGCCTATGATGAATAATTCTTATATGCAATCTCAAAATCCATATATGGATAGAATGAACTTTTTGCAAAATTATCAGCAGAGCTTACAACAACAGCCTATGCAGATGAATCAACAACCTATACCACAGCAGATAGTAGGCATTAATGGAAGAATAGTACAGGCAGTTGAAAATATTAATGCCAATGAAGTGCCTATGGATGGAAGCATGGCTTTTTTCCCTAAGCAGGATATGTCGGAGATATACGTTAAGGGCTGGAATGCTGACGGAACAATTAGAACGATTGTATATAAGCCTCATACAGAACCAGGCGGAAGCAATGCTTGCAATCCGACAACCGACATAGAAAACGCTAAATTTACCCTATCAGACGAAAGCACAGAGCTGTTTATGAGTAAGTTTGATGAACTATCAGAGAAGATAGGGCAGTTAGAGAATAGATTTGACAAATCTTTAGGAGTGCAAAGAAAAACTTCAAAAACTCAAAGCAAGGGCGGTGATGAAGAATGAACCCAATTAACATTTTTCAGATGATGAGAGGCGGTCCTCAACAATTTATACAGCAGATAATGGGGAACAATCAGCTTATGAGTAATCCAATGATGAAGAATACAATGCAAATGGCACAGCAAGGCAATATGCAAGGTATCGAACAGATGGCTAGAAATTTATGTAAGGAAAAAGGATTGAATGCAGATGATGTATTTAATCAGATAAAAAGTAGATTTGGTAATTAGTAGCATATTAGATGTCTTTGCAAACTACCTAGGTGACATCTTTATGAATAAATTAATGGAGGTAACTAATATGTTTAATTCAAATTGTGCCAGCGTGCCATTAGTCGCTAATATTGACGGCAACGGCAATAACGGCGGATGGGCTGATGGTGGATGGCTTTGGATAATCGTTGTATTTGCCTTACTCTTTGGATGGGGCAATGGTGGATTTGGCGGTTTTGGCGGCAATAATGGCGGTGGCTATGTTGCAGCAGCGGCTACACAGGCTGATATTCAGAGAGGCTTCGACAATTCAGCAGTTATCAGTAAGTTAGATGGCATTTCCAACGGACTTTGCGATGGATTCTACGCTATGAATAACAGTATGCTTACAGGCTTTAATGGCATAAATACAAACATTATGCAGACAGGCTACGGCATCCAGCAGGCTATTAACGCTGATACAGTCGCTAATATGCAGAATACAAATGCTTTACAGTCACAGCTTGCCAACTGTTGCTGTGAGACAAGAGAAGCTATTCAGGGTGTAAACTACAATATGGCAACTAACACCTGTGCTTTACAGAACACGATGAATAATAATACAAGAGATATTATCGACAGCCAGCAGGCAGGAACAAGAGCAATCCTTGATTTCTTAACAAATGACAAGATAGCTACATTACAGGCAGAGAATAATGATTTACGCAGAGCTGCTTCACAGGATAGACAGAATGCACTTCTGACTACCACGATGGCAGCACAGACAAACCAGATTATTGACGCTGTAAGACCTACGCCAGTACCATCATTCCCGGCAAGCAACCTTTACGGATATGCTTACGGATGTGGATGCAATACAGGTTGTGGTTGCTAAACAACTGAATAATCAAGTATCTTAATCGAAAGATTATGTCTGCTAAGCAGTATTACTTAAATTTAAAGGGCAGACTTGTATGGTTTGCCCTTATTTTTTAGAAAGAGAGGTAAAGACGATGGAAATTACAGGAATTGCATTACAAACAGTTGCCGCTGGCGAAGATGTGGCATTTACAGAAACACCAGTTTGCGGTAGTAAGTGCATCGTACACAGACAGGGCAGCGGAATTATCAAGCTAAGAGGTATTACAAATCAGTGTAAAGCACGATTTTTAGTATCATATAGTGGCAACATTCAGATACCTACAAGTGGCACAGTAGAAGCTATTTCACTTGCCATTGCAGTAGATGGAGAGCCTTTACAGTCAACAAGAATGGTCGTCACGCCAGCCGCAGTTGAAAACTTATTTAACGTATCAGCACAGGCATATGTTGATGTACCTTGCGGCTGTTGCAGTACAGTAGCGGTGCAGAATACATCTACACAGGCTATACAGGTTCAGAACAGCAACTTAATTGCTGTCCGTGAAGCGTAAGGGGGTGTGAGTATGCACATTGAAAGAATCCACAAAATGATTGAATGTCTTACAGAGAAAGCCTTAGGCGAGCTTGATAAGGGTGTTGAGAATGTCAATACAGAGGAAATGGGCGAAGCGGTCGATATGATTAAGGACTTATGCGAAGCAGAGTACAAGGCTGTTATTGTTAAGTCTATGAAGAAAGCCGACGAAGAGGAAGAGGAGTACGACAAAGAGCTTCTTAGAACCCTTAAAGCTGAATATGGTGAAGAGGGTGGCAGAAGATACTATGATGAATACAGATACAGGACTACCGGCAGATACGCCCCTAAAGGCAAAGGTACTTATGTAGGCAGAAGAGGATATGAAGAACCACCTTATATGCATATGTACCCAGAAAGGGATATGGATAGAGAATACGGAAGAATGTACTATACAGAGCCTACAGCCACACATACATCTGAAAGTGGCTATGACAGAGCAAAGAGAATGTACACAGAAACTAAAGAAATGCACAAAGCTAATACACCAGAAGACAAGGAGCATAAGATGAAGTCTCTTGACAGCTACACTAAGGAACTTGCAAGCGACATTACAGATATGGTTGCTGATATGTCAGCAGAAGAGAAAAATTTACTTAGAACAAAGTTAAGCACTCTTGTATCTAAGATTTGATTTTAAAGGCTATGAGTAGCAATATTCATAGCCTGTTTTATTCAGAAAGGAGGCATACAGATGTTTTTTATAATCAATGGTACAATCTGGCACATACAATATAAAAATTCAAATTCAAGTGAATTAAGGCGGTCAGACAACACAATTAGCTTAGGTGTAACTGACAGAAACACGCATACAATATACCTGTCAGACAAATTGCAGGGATTTATGCAACGCAAAGTGCTTATACACGAAGTATGCCACGCAATCTGTATGTCTTATGATGTGTATTTACCGATTGAGCAGGAAGAAATATTGTGCGATTTTGTAGCAACTTACGGAGATGAAATATTTGATATTGTTGATATGGTTCTTGGAGCAGTTAGGAGAGTGGGATAATGAGTATTGATGAGTTATTGGAAATAATTCAAAGGACTAATCCGACTATGACTAAAGAATTGTTGATATATGAGCTTAGTCAATGCCGGTATTCAAGTAAAGCATTGATTTATACAGAAAAATGTTGTATTGACAGTAATGCTTAAAAATGCTATTATTTAATAGATGTAAACAATAGATAACTATTATATCATTTTACCTTAATAGAACCATAGTGGAAAGTTGCATTGATACATTTTTGTATAGGTGCAACTTATTTTATTTTGGAGGTTTTGCTATGAGAGTTATTAGGTTAAAAATGTATCAAGAAATGGCTAGATTTAACAATCCATCAGCACCAAGAGGTGCGGATTGCTACCCTTTGCCACCATTTAGCACAGTTAATGGGTTTATTCATTCAATGTGTCAATGGAAAATGTATCATAAATTAGATTATTTTGTTACTGGCAAGGGCGTTTACAATACCAAAATGCAGAAAGAATGGCACGGTGGTAAGCGTTTTAACAAAGTTAGCGATGAAATGCTTAATCGTTGGGATATTATAACAGATCATGCAGACGGAAGCCACGCCGGCTGGGTTAGTACAGTTAAATATCATCTAATGCTAGTTGATTTATATACAACTATATACATCAAAGCTGATGATAGTGACATAGATGATATATACCATGCGTTACTAAACCCACCGGTATATCCATCATTAGGTGAGTATGGCGATTTATGCAAGATTGAAGCAGTAGATATTGTAGAACTTAAGGAGCTTGACAAACCCATATCAGCTCCATTAGATACACAATCTTATATTCCTGTTAATAAAGGCAATTTCGCAGGAACTATATATAGAATTAATAATAAATATGAAATTATCAAAGGTTTTAGGCGATTCCAGAAAGTTTCTTGTTACTTAGTAGATAAAGGACAGGAAGTTTTTAGCAATCTTTTTGATGATGATAAACCGATTATTTTTATAGATTAATTTAAACCCCACGGAATATAATGCAACTTTTTTGCTACCTCCGTGGGTCTTTCTTTTATATTCGCAATTTCGATTTTGGCAATTTTCAAAATTCGGTTCAGATTTCGTTCAAATTATACTTTAAAAATTGAAAAAATTTTTCCACAAAAATATAATGTGAAAATTTTGATACCTCCGTCATATGCGATTTTGTATTCAAAAATCCGTGAAAAACTTTTTTCAAAATTTGACCTCAATTTCGTTCGGATTTGCCTTGAAAAATTGATGAAAAACTTTAGAACTTTAACAAAGCAAAGTACAGCAAACAAAGCCTAGCCTATATTATATATTGTTTTTTAACGCGCTTGTGGCTGTCTTTTCCTTTTTCGTAAGGTTTAATGTAAACCACTTTGCCGGTTTTGTAATGGCGAAAATGCCCCCGAACTTCCCAGCACCCCGCTATACGATGTATTTTTTTGCTTTTTATTTTTGTTATAAGTTTGCTGTTAACTGTTTTAATTTTAATATTGTTAATTTTAACAGTTTTTACAACATTGCTGTCTGCTTTTGTTTTGCTGTTGCCATTTTTCTTTTTGTTCTTCGTACCTGCGTGCGTTTTTTCTTGTCTTTCGACTTCTTTGATTTCTGGATGCTGCATAATCCAGTTAAGCCAGCACATAACTTTCAAAAATAATTTGAATGGATCACACGCTGTTATTATTTCGCTTTCTTTGTATTTTTCTATTTCTTCACTTTTTCGCTTCTGTTTCTTATATATTTCTGCGGTTGCGTCATTAAATTCTACGCAATCGCAGCTTTCAGAATGCAAACCATAGAAAATATAAGGCATTTCGCACAGTAAACTGCAATCCCATTTATATGTATTAAAAGCATTGTTGAAAATATCCGCATTAATTACAGCTTTATCATCTTTGAGTTCTGTATCAAATAAAATAAAGCCGTTAAATTCTGGATAATTAACAATCAAAACTCCATTTTTAATAATTGGGATAGGAATAAGCTCTGCATTTTCTTCTATATCCTCTAAAAAATTAATAGTATCCGTAAAATTAACAACAATGCTGTCTAAATTGTTAATCTTTGTGGCTAATTCTTTGCCTTTTTGTTCTTTCAATAATTCTATTTGTTTATCTGTCCGCATTTAAAACAATCTATTCTCCTTTTCGTACAACTTAAGTAATTCAATAGCTGGCATTTTTACAAGTTTTTCATTTTGTTTCAATTCAAATTTTGTGTTTTCATCGTCAGAAATAAAATTATAGTCTTTGTAAATCGTAATGCCGTGTAGTTGCGTTGCAATTACTTCTACGATTAAATTTTCCCCAAAATCCGCAATATCTCGCCTTAATTCTTTTATTAATTCTGTACACTCAAACGATACAGATATATTATTATTTATATTTTTCATCTTTTTTATCCTTTTTTTGATTTATTATACAACAAAAAAAGCTACATTTGTAGCTTTTTTTTAGTTTTGACACATCTATTTATTTTCGTTTTCTGATTTTTCAAGCAATTCTCTAAGCCAAAAAGGCGCGTCTACTGTATTACATGCATCTTTAAACTCCGAACGTTCGTAACCATTATGCCCAGCCTTTAACTCTCTGCATAATATACGACTTACCTCACTTAAAAATTCTTCTGTTTTTTCTTGACACTCTGTCAAGATACCTTCAAAATCGCGGCTTATTATTTCGTTATTGCTTATTGAGCAGTAACGCCCAAAGATTTGGTCAAATTCGATTGTAATCCTATCAATTTTTTTACCAAAAGCGTTTTTTGTGTAATGCTTCAAATATGAAATCGCATTCAAACGAAAACGGCTTTCATCCTTATCGTCATTAACAAAATTTAATAATTCTTTTTTCATATAAATATACCTCCACATTTTAATATTCCCCTTGCGGGGTAGAGCAAGCCGGGGAATCGAACCCCGGGAACGCCGACCTTGCTAATTATGCGTTTTTTTCAACTTTTCGCCTTTTCTTTTCGTTCTCTGTTCTGCTTATGCTAGAGTCATCAAAAAGTATATTATATCCGTCATCTTTTAAGGTCTTAGCCATTTTAAAAGGGTTAATTTTTGGAAAGCTGCAAACATATTCAATACAATTCATTCTTATTTGTCCGTGTTCTTTTCCTAGCTTTTCAAGGTCCTTTTTATAACTATTAAATATCCTTATTTCTTTCTGTTCTGCTGTTTCGTTCATCATAGTTTTAAGCCTCCTTTTTAATCTCTAAGCTGTCAATATTTCCTTTTTTCATCTCTTCCAGAATAGCGGCAACCTCTTCTTTTGCGTTGCCTTCTGTTGGCTCTGTGAATGTGTAGTCTTCGTTGTATTCCTTGCCCTCAATTTTAATTCTGTAAACTGTCATAACCTTGTACCATTTCGCCGACTGTGGTATAATCGGCTTACCTTTCTTTTTTGATTGGTGGCGGTTGCTTGTCTTGGTAGGATGTCAACCGCCTTATTTATTTTGTAGCTTAATAATAACATCTTATATGGTGTATGTCAACACCTTTTAAGATGTTTTTTGATTTTGTTTTTAAGTGTTGCAAAAAAGCAATATTTTATATATAATAGAAAAAACAAAACAGAAAGGAGCTTGCGAAATGCTTACATATAAAATAGATGTATTAAAAGAGCTGGCACAGCGTGGCTACACCGCTAACAGAATGAGGAGAGAGAAGATATTGAGTGAAAGCACGATGCAGAATTTGAGGAATAAAAGCGATATTAATACAAAGACATTAAATACATTATGTATTATTTTAAGATGTCAACCGAACGATATAATAGAGATAGTACCAACAGACGACGAGAAGATAAAATATTTTTAAATAACACTAAAAATAGTGTTGACAATGTAACGCTATCGGTATATAATCAAGGTACATTAAAAGAAAGGACAGCCGAAAGGCTAAAAGGTGAAAAGGATGAAAATTGCAAGCATTGACAAGCTCAAGAAGATGAGCTACGAAGATGGAAAGAAATTTTTATTAAGTGCTGGATATGTAGCACAGGGGAGCGACGAAAGCCCTTGTTACAGTACAGAAGCCGAAAAGATAATAGATGAGCATTTTTATCTTTTTGATGAAGATGATGAACAGGTTGATTTGATTAATTATACAATTTTGTGTGATCTAAATGGAGAACCTAACGACGAACAAGAGATTGAAATTGCAAGAGCATATTGGGAAAGAATAGAAGAATAAGAAAGGTTAAAAGGTGAAATATTATGAAAATGATAAACAGTTTTGACAAAGAAGCAGAGTTTGAGAGTTTAGAAGAAGCTAAGGAGTATTATTACCCAGAAATGGAGATGACAGAAGAGGATTACACTGGCGACAACTTCGCCGAATATCTTAAGGCGTGGGAAGAATATAAGAAAGGTATTAAGGAAGCCAAGAGCCTCCAGGAACTGGCGGATGTGTTAAACAAATATTCTGATGAGTTTGATAATGGCAGTAGCTGGGAAGTTGTTAAGTAAAACACGTCGGGAAAAGACGAAAGATTTATCAACTATAAACAATTAAAGAAAGGAAGTAAGAGCGATATGATAAGTCTAAACGAATTGGAAGGGAAGAATTACGAAGAAGGGGCGGCTATTTTGATGAATGACGGATACAGTGTTAAAGCTGGGAAAGAAAATTATAGCCCCTGCGATGTGGAGTATGAATATGCAACAGACATCTATTTCTTCGCAGAAAGCGAAGATAAATTAAAAGAAATAGATAGAATATGTTGTACTCTATATTCTAACGATTATATATATACTAACGAAGATGAAGATGCGTACAATGTGTTAGATAGCGATATATTAAAAACGACATGGGAAAAAGATGACCCACGAATAACAAAAACTGGCGTTCTTGCCAATTTAAAAAATTTTATTGGTAGGAATATAGATAATTTTGATACAGATATATGTGAAGCCTTTGAGGATTACGATGAGCAAGGCGAAACTTGTATGTCTTGCGAAGAAAGTCAAGATGATTACACTTATGTGGCATCCATAGATGCCGAGCATTCGACGTCATTCGTCATAAATTGCGATAGCGATAACACAATAATAGATGTTTGGATACAGGAATAGTGGTCTAAGTGGTTGGATTAAAAGAGGGCTTAAAGCCCTCTTTTTTCTACGCCGTGCGTTACTATTTAAGAAATACAAAAAAATATATTTCAATACATCCAATGTTATTGTTTAAAAATACAGAATAGCGTATTTCAATACATTTTTGTTACTGTTTATACTTAACATAATAAACAGATTTTTACATTATGTCAAGCTTAAAATTAAAATTGACTTTATAATATATTTATGCTATATTATTTTAATAATTGAATATATAAGATTTACGCCCGATAATTATATAATAGTTATCGGGTTATTTTTATGTTATTAGTATATATTATAATAAGCTGGATAAGTTTCAGCAGAAAGGGGAATGCATGGAGAAAGTAAAGGAAACGCCAGACACGCCCGAAGTATTTCAAAACGACATAGAGCTGTATTTATCGCAGTTCTGCGAAGAACACAACATCGAAGATATGACAAAAGAACCACAGAGCCGATGGAACGCCGCCCTGATGTATATAAATAAATATGTTTTTGGTGATAAAAGTATATTAAAATTAAATAAGAATATTAATAAAAATAATACTAATTGCATTATGGATAGTAATTTTTATATGTATGATTATGATAAATTAGAGTATATATTATATATATATTATTATTTATGTGCTGTATATGATAAAGAATGTAGTATAATGGGATATAGCTTATTAACTGGTATTAATTACGATACATTAATGGATTGGGGAGCTGGAGAGAGAAAACTAAGTACGAAAGCCTTCGACATCGTGCAAAAACTGCGCATTTTTCGTGAAGAAAGTTTGTCGAACAAGCTCGCAACCGGCAGCAAAAACCCTGTTGGCATCCTTGCGATACTTAACCGACATTTTGTATGGAATCTTCCCGGTGTTAGCAGAGAAAGCACCACGAAAGTCATTAAGACCGCATCAGAACTCCCACAATTAAGCCAAAACAATACACAATTAACAGATAAGCAGCAGATAAACACTATAAACAATTTAGACACAATTTAAACTGTTTAGAAACCGCTTAAATACTGGGTTTATGAGTGTTAAGTATTTATATAACGCTGATAAATTAAGGTTTATCGGCGTTATGGTACAGATATAGTGTGAATTGTGTTAATTGTTTGAAATATCTGTACCAAGCAGACACAATTTTATAGATAGGGGCTGGGGGTTGTTAGCCTCTAGGATTTTGCCCCAACTAAGTCGCTCAAATATTCTCAAAAATAAAAAGGCTTATTATATTTATATATACGCATTTATTTATATATATATTTATATACCCAATAATTAATAACTTATTAACCCATATACAATAATTAATATATTTATTAATATAGCCTTAATAAAACCTATATAATTTAATCAATAATTACTGTACAAATCCTATAGATAGGTGTATAATAAACACAGTTAATTTAATTCTAATGATTTTACAAACACACATCAGATACCGATTACTCAATCGGGCTATTTCCAGAAATTTTTAAAATATAAAAAAGGGGTTAGAAATGCAGGGCAATGAATACCAAAAATTGGCTATGCGTACTAACGATAAAAAGGCTCATTATAGATTAAGTACTGAATTAACTGGCAAGCTTCCGCTTAGTCCTCTAACAGAAAACAATGCTAAGTGCAGCAACATAAATGACATAGCAGGACTTCTTAATGGTGTCTTAGGGCTAACTGGTGAAGCTGGCGAAGTATCAGACCTCGTTAAAAAGGGCATATTCCACGAAAAAGGCATAGGCCTAGAACACCTCAAGAAAGAGTGCGGTGATGTAATGTGGTACATTGCTATGATTTGCGAAGCTTGCGGATTCAGCCTTGATGATGTAATGCAGACAAACATAGATAAGCTTATAGCACGTTATCCGAATGGCTTTGATTCTTACAGAGCTAATCATAGACAGGCAGGTGATGTCTAATGCTTAAGCCAGAGGAAGATTGCTGTAATTGCTTATATAAATTTAAAATGTGGTTTGAAACGCCTTGCAAAAATTGCAATGGTAATCCAGACACACATCCTAACGGCACAGATAACTTTGTAGAACAGATTGATAGCACAAATGATATTGCAGCACTCTTTGAAGATAAAGAGTAGCTTAATTGCCCCTTAGCCAAGCGGTTAAGGCATAAGATTTTGATTCTTACATCATCAGTTCGATTCTGATAGGGGCAGTTCGCAAGTATAAGTATTAATCGTTACTTGCACCTTTGAACTTACTGGTTTGGTGGAATTACCATGACATTAAGTTCTCCTTTCACCTCATAGCAAGAGCTGTCAAGGACCGTCAGAAAGTCCGTGAGGTTTTACGTGTAATACAACACGTAATAATGATCTCATAATTAGGCAGTTATCCATAAGGGATAGACAGCGAGCGAAGCCACTTTCTTTGAACAGCCAAACTGCACGGCGGAATACATCCAGCTTTGCCACGACCTGTTATAGGCTCATACCCTATACTGTCATTAAAGACTAGCACTTTATATCCCCTCAAAACAATATTTTTAAGCGTATAAATGACCTCCAAAGTGATTTATAAATGTGAATTGTTTAATCTCTCTGTGCTAGTCTTTTTATTTAAGCCGATATGGGATAAAGATATTCCAGTAGCTCGCTAAGCTATCCAACAGAAATGTTGTTCGTGTTCGATTCACGATGTCGGCGCTCTCGCGTGTAAACAGAAAAGAGAAATAAGTTGTTGGTTATCTAATTTCTCTAAAACCATCTACATGTGAGTTGATGTGTATGCAAGTGGTAAGCAGTACCTAGAGGGTATATTTTGCTCGAGAAAAATTCGTGTGGTTCAAATCCACACCACATCAAGCGGTCGGGTAGCTCCCGAATAAGCAGGCGTTGCAGTAGTCCCTGCTGAAATAATTAAAATGCTTGTGTGGCTAGTTTAAACTCGAATATGAAAAGAGTTGGAGCTGGTCACATAAGAAACTGTACAACGGATAGTAGTTCAGTTGGGAGTAACGCTTGATTTATTCAAGTAGTCACAGGTTCAAGTCCTGTCTATCCGATTACAACAAACTAGGTTAGCTACCGAAAAGCAGACCACGACTGCCTGTTTGTTGTTATATCTAAAATCGTGGAAATTATCATTCGTGGAGGTAAATAAAATGGCAAAGTTGATTAAGCATCGTTCAATCGGAAAAATAAGAATGGAACTTGCGGATTATGTGCTGAATTGCACAGATGATGAATTGTACGAGCTTTGCGGTGCTGTTTCAGAGCTTGAAGGTGTAACATCTTGGTCTTGTGATGAATGCCAAAAACAATTTAAACCAGATTGTAGCTTTGATAGCGATGATTCAAGATGCAAGAAGCATTTCTTTGAGATGAATAAGCCGGAATAATATTGGTAAAATCAGTTGCCTAGTGATTGCAACACGAAAAGAGTAACCTACGAACTCCTGGCAACTGTTTTTATATAAATCGTAGGGTTATCTATCGTAGGAGGTAATTTATGACAGACATAAAAATTAAAAAAGCAGTAATTAGAGAAGATTTATTATCAATAACAAACGATTATAGAAAAGCAATCATTCTTAATCAGTTTATCTATTGGTCTGAAAGAGTTTCAGATGCCGATAAGTTTATCAAGAAAGAAAATGAGATCGCAAAGAGCAATGGAGAAGAGGAAAGAGAGCTTTTCTATGGTTGGATATATAAAACCGCCGAGGAATTAGCTGATGAGGTTATGTTAGGTTTATCTGCAAGCCAGATAAGAAGATATATCAGCGATTTGGTGAATATGGGTTATATCTCAAAACGAAATAACCCTAAATATAGGTGGGATAGAACATTACAATATAGGGTAAATCTTGTAAATATTGCAAAAGACCTTAAAAAGAATGGCTATCCATTAAGCGATTATAAAATTGAAATTCCAGAAAATGAAAAAACCATTACGCACGAGTGCGTAATCAATAATGAGCCAATGAAAAATCAAACACAAGCTAGTGACGAAGCAATACCAAAGAGTACTAACATAGATTACTTAAACAAAGATTACAAATCAAATAGTACAGAATGTAATTCTCTTAACAGAGAACAATGTAATTCTTTTTTACCCAAAGATAAAAAAGCGAAAGAGTTTAAGCCGATAAGCAAATACTCTCAAAGTGATTGGGAAGTTGCTGAAGAGAGAATGATAAGCAGAGCTGGCAAGATAGCTTATGATTGGACTAACGATGAAACGCTCAAAGAAAATACAGAAGCATTCTTTAAATACTTTTTAGATAAACACGGAGAATGTACTGGAGAATATCACTACCCATTAACAGATAAGGTTTTATCAAGAGTAGTAGATAATTTAACAAAAGAAACCGACATAGAGCGTGACGGATATACAGATACCTATTATGCGGCTATAAGTGATATGGACGATAATACAGACTACAAGATGTTAGTTGATGAATATTTCAATACAAAGTTTTCGGCAAAATGCGATTACAGCTTAGTTCATTTTTCTTCTGAAAAGGTTTTGATTAACATTATGAACCACACTTGTAAGAGCAGTTGGTGCGAAAGTAAAGAATGGTAGGAGGTATTCATTATGAGTTCATATAAAGATTTACAGGCTAAGATTTTTGAAAGAGATAATTATACTTGCAGATATTGCGGAAAGAGTAGCAGAGAATACAGGGTGTTGGTAATGTCACATATAAGAACAGCTTCAATGTGCGGTGATGATAGAGAGAGCAATTTAATTACATTGTGCAGACATTGTTACAATCACATTTCTAACAATGAGATTAGGGCAAAGTTTGAAACAAAAGAAAATGCTGATTATTTTTGGGGATTATACCACGAAAAAGTCAAAGGGTATTGTTATTATACAAACTACATCAAAAAGGTATTTACTGAAAATGGTGTACTTATGACAAGACCGCAGATTGATAAATATGTCAGTATATTTGTTAAAAATGATGATGATTTTAACGCTTTCAAAGCAGAACTTCAAAATACAGGTTATAAGAATATGCCATCTAAAATGCGTAGTGATGTAAGAAAATATAATCATCAAGTTGAAAATCAAAGTAAGGAGTGATTATTATGGCAGCAGGCGTACATCCACTAAACAAAGATAAGTTTTATGAAGCAATTAACTTATACATATCGGGACAGGCTTCACAGGTAAAGGCGGCAAAGGTAGCAGGTTGTAGCGTGCCGACATTTAAGAAATACGCTAACAAGATATATGGCGGCGAGGAATTACCAGATAATTTATGGGGGAAGAAGTGATATGTGTGAATTTTGCAACGGAAAAAAGAAGAAGATTGAAAACGGCTATACATATGGCAGAGCATATATAGAATCAACTAATTACGGCTATTGTTATAAACTTTGTTATGACAACAGCGGTGAAGAATATGGAGAGGGAGAGTTTGAAATTAATTATTGCCCTATCTGCGGTAGAAAGCTGGTGGAAGGATGATTAAAGAAGCATTGTTGGACAGTTCAAAAGGATATGTCAAAGTTTTCTTTGATGGTAACCCAGTTGATAGTATATATAGTGTAGATGACATTACAGACGATGAGTCAGGAATGAAAAAGATACAACTTACTTTTTTAGCGGAAGAAGTGCTTTTTAAAGATTAAACGGAGATTTGTCAATTTTGTAAAGGGGGATTGCCATGAAACATAGCAAAGAATGGCACACTTGCGACAGGTGCGGAAAAGAGATAAAAGTAGGGCTGTTGTGTATGAACTCAATTACAAGGAGTGGCATATTAAATATGACTTACGATTTATGTAATGAATGTATGGAAGATTTTGAGAGGTTTATGAGAAATGAAGAAATCAAGAAGTAAAATAATCATTAAAACAAGAGCTGGCGGTTACACAAAGATTTATGCCAATGGGAAATGGCAGAAGAAAGTATGTGTCATTGATTATCACGCAGAATGCAGTAATAAGGATGGTATAAAAGTTTCTTGCGAATTTGATAAGAATAAGACTGATAAAAACGGTTCGGTTATTTACGACCCGGAAAAAGAAGAAATTGTAAAAGAACACGTAGTTGCAAGAATTTAGGGGCGAGATTATGGAATTTCAATACAGAAAAATGGTACAGGAGATAGCTGACGTGGCATTAGACAATGCCACAATTAACAATATTCCATTTCGTGAATGGATTAATAATGTAAATAATGCTTATGAAAATAAAAAATGCAATCTGACTTCTTGCCGATACAATGCAGATGGCAAGTGTACCAATGACGAGAAGAGAAAAGAATGTGTAAGAGTTTCAAAGGCTGTGCTGATGATTGATGATTTGGTTGATATAGAAGTGTCAGATAATCAGCGGATTAAGAAGAAAAATCCATTTAATGTTTGTGACACAAATCCTAATTGTGAGTACGACCCTGAAACTTGTGGATTTGCTGTTGAATATTCCTCATTTGAAGATGTTAGCAAAGGAATACATAAATATATGTGCGGTCGTTATAAATGCAAATATCAGAAGTAGAAAGGTGTTTTGTGAAGATGATATATGTACATAATGAACAGACAATAAGAACATTACAATGGGAATTGAATAAATTTTTGTCAGAAAATAAAAATGATATATTAAAAATTGACAGAAGAGGATTACCAATATCTATTGAACTGAAAAACGGAGATACAGTTTTATTTATGACATTTATTGTTTTTCATAAATGGGAAATTGGAAGAAGAGACTATAAGATAATTTAATAACATTACCGGCTAACAAATGGAGTTAGTCGCTAACCTAAAACAATTATAGGCAGAGGTCTATAAGGCACTTCTGCTAAAAGGCGGAGGTGCTTTTCTTTATGGCTAGTCAGAGCCTTGTTTCTACAGTTAATGGATATGAAAATTACATAAAAAGAAATGGAATTGATGAACAAGTAATTAATGCCTATGTAGACGCTTGTAGCGTAGCCATAAATGGCGAGAAAGATATTGAGTATGGACTACAACTTACAGAAAGGGCAAAAGAGCTTATAGAGCGTTTCTGCAAGGACAAGACAGGTGGAACGATATGGGATTTAGAGAAGTATGCGTTTGCAAATAAAACGGAATATGAGCTGATTAATTGGTTTTACGATATTTTACTGATTGAAGCACAACACAAGGTTGTTGACAGTTTTTTTAGATACATAGAAAAGAAACGTGAACCTAAAGAAAGATTCTATATGCCGAGAAGAAAACAGTTTATCAAAATAGGCTTAATAGAAGCATTACAAGGCATGATTGATGATAAATATGATATTTTATGTATTTCTCTCCCACCCGGAACAGGAAAAACCACAATCGAAAAGTTTTTCCATTCTGCGGTTATAGGTTGGTACTCAAACGGATATAACCTTTTTTATTCACACAGCGGAGACATTACACGAATGTATTATGATGGAGTATACGATATTGTCACAAACGCTGACGAGTATACATGGGGAGAAGTGTTCCCTGGACTTGAAGTAACAAGTACAAATGCAAAACTTGAACAGTTTAACGTAGGAAAATATAAGCCGTTTCAATCTGTACAATGTACATCCGTCGGCAGTAAAAATGCTGGTAAAGTCAGAGCTAATAAATTTCTGCTAGTTGATGATATGATAGGCGGCATTGAAGAAGCACTAAACCCAACCTATCTTGATAAATTGTGGGATAAATATGCAGTAGATGCACGACAAAGAAAGATACCGGACGAGGATGGAAACCCATGTAAAGAAATACATATTGCTACAAGGTGGAGCGTTAGAGACGTAATAGGACGTATTATACAAGCTTATGAGGGAAACAAACGAGTTAAAGTAATATCCGTGCCTGATGTAGACCCAGTAACAGGAGAAAGTAATTTTGACTTTGAATTTGGTGGATATACAGTAAAGGATTTTGAAGATATTCAGCTACTTATGGATGAAATCTCATATCGCTGCCTGTATAAACAAGACCCTATAGAACGTGAGGGCTTATTATTCCCAGACGATAAAATCCGAAGATATCTCAATTTACCACACGGAGAGCCGGAGATTATTACCGCTCAATGTGATACAAAGGGTAAAGGCACGGATTATTTTGTACTGCCTGTATTGCAAAAATACGGAGAAGATTATTACTGCGTTGATTGCGTATGTGACAACACAGCAGATTATGAAGAACAATACAGAAATGCCGCAGGTGTACTTGTAAATAACAAAGTGCAAGAGTGTGAATTTGAGCGTAACGCCGGCGGCGACAGAGTAGCAATGGAAGTTAATAAGCGTGTTGAGAGTGTAGGTTGGATATGTAATATTACAGATACACCTACAGAAACAAACAAAGAGGCAAGAATTTTTCAATGTTCTAACTGGATTTTGCAACATATTATTTTTAAAGACGCATCACTTTACAAACCTAATGAACCATACGGAGTAATGATGTCGCTTTTAAAACAGTATTCAGTATCTGGAAAGAAACAGCTTGATGATGTACCAGATGTATTTTCAAATTTTGCATTGAGAATGACACAGGGTAATAGAGTAGCAAAGGTTGAAGCTGCTATAAATCCATTTAGGAGGTATTAATCTATTATGACAACTAAGGACTATCTTAATCAGATAAGTTATTACAACAAGATAATTGATAATAAATTGATAGAAATAACACAGTATAAAGAATTATCATACAGCATATCAGCGGTTGTTAATGAAGAAAGAGTTATGTCATCATCAGATCCAGACAAAACAGGTTGCGGATATGTCAGACTTGAACAAATGGAAGAAAGCCTTGATAAGCTTATAGATAAATACATTGATGTAAAAAACAAAATAATAGAGCAGATAGAGCAGATAAACAACGAAGATTATTACACAGTATTGTTTCTAAGATATGTCAGAAAGTTTACATTTGAAAAAATTGCAAATGAAACAGACTGGTGCTGGCGGCAAGTACACAGAATACATGCTAAAGCCCTGCAAGCCTTTGAAGATAAATATGGAAATGAATATTTATAAAAGATGTCATAGAATGTCATATTGCACTAATGATATACTGTATCTGTAAGAAGTTACAAAGATGTTTTTCATAAACAAAACATTCCTTATCGAAAGCACCGTTGCTTAATTGTGATGGTGCTTTTTGTTATGCAACGAGGTAAAAATATGAATTTTTATATGAATAAAGATAAATCAATTATGTGTCCGAACTGCCATAAGTTTTTAACTAAGGCAGATAAGAAAGACCCACGCACACACAAACTAGCTTGCAAACATTGCGGCAAATGGATTTGGTATGTGCCGAACGATGATGATAATTTTCAAATTAAAGAAATACCGGATAGCAGAAGCTCAAGTGGTATGACATTTTATTAGGAGCAAGATATGAACACAATGTATTTTCAAGACCTTGTTAGAGGTTGTTATGGTAGAAAAATTGCATACACGAATGTAGATACAATAACTGCTAACAATGTTGTTAAGGTTATTGGAAGTACTATAGGTGTATTTAATTGGAATAAGCCAGTTATTAAGTATCTGTGGCATTACTACAAGGGCGACCAACCGATATTGTATAGACATAAGCTGACTAATGAAGATATTACAAACAAGATTGTTGAGAATCACGCATATGAGATTGTTCAGTTTAAGGTAGGACAGACGTATGGCGAGCCAATTCAGTTTATAAGTCGCAAAGATGATGAAACTATCAATAAATCTGTTGATACGCTTAATGATTTTATGGCAGATGCCAATAAGCAGGAGAAAGATATTAAAGCTGGGGAGTGGCAGTCGGCAACAGGAACATCCTTTAAGGCGGCTCAACCTAAAAATGGTGATGTGCCATTTAGAATTGTAGCACCTACACCAATGAATACTTACGTTGTTTACAATGAAAGCACAGAAGAACCTATGCTTGTTGTGCAAGAGCTTAAAGACGAGGACGGAAACCAGTATAAAATGGCATTCTCCGACACTATGTCATTCAGAATTATTGACAGTAAAGTAGTTGAAACAAAACTACATACATATGGCGTAATTCCTATTGTTGAGTTTCCTAATAACCACGAAAGAATATCTGATATTGAGCTTGTTATAGGTATGTTGGATGCTATTAATAATATGCAGTCTAACAGAATGGATAGCATACAGCAGTTTGTTGAGTATTGGGTTAAGTTTGTTAATTGTGAAGTTGACCCAGAAACATTTGAAAAAATGAAAATGAACCACGCCCTTACAGTTAAATCTATCAATGAAAACAACAAGTCGGATGTCGAAATTATGACACAAGAGCTTAATCAGACACAATGCCAAGTTGCTAAAGAAGATTTGTGGGATAACACATTATCCATATTAGCCATTCCGACAAAACAAAGTAACACCGGCGGAGATACGCAAGGGGCGGTTCAATTGAGAAACGGATGGGATTTCTCTAAGACAAGAGCAAAGCTGAAAGACCCTGTTGTTAAATCCTGTGAAAAACGATTAGCAATAGTTGTTCTTAATATTCTAAGACTTGCAGGAGAAGACTTAAAACTATCGGTTAGAGATTTTGATGTGCAGATAAATCACAGTCCACAGGATAATATGTACACTAAAGCGCAGACGTTGCTTTTACTTTTACAAGCTGGCATACATCCACTTGTTGCAATTAAGACAGTTGGTTTATGGGGTGATTCTGAAAAAACATATGTATTATCTAAGCCATATTTAGATAATCTATACAAAACTATTAAAGATGTAGAAAAACAAGAAAAGAAAGCACAAGAGATAGTTAATCAACTTAATAATAATCAGCAAAATAAGGCAGTTATCGAATAATCGGTAGCTGCTTTTATTTTATACATTTTGCAGCTATGCGGTAAATAGCAGAAGAACACAGCAGGAGCGACCTGCGGTAACAAAAGCGTGTGTTTAACGGAGGTAATTATGACAAGAGAAGATGTATTAAAACTTTTTCCAGAAGCAACAGATGAACAGATTACAAATCTTCTTAATCAGAACAATTCAGAAGTTGCTACGGAGAAAAACAAGGCAAAGCAGTACAAGGCTAAGGCTGACACAGCAGATGACTTACAGAAGCAGCTTGATGAAATACAGGCTGGCAATCTGACAGAGCTTGAAAAGGCAAATAAAGCCCTAGATACAGCTAATCAGCAGATAGCCGATTTACAGAAATCTAACGCTATCAGAGACCAGAGGGAAGCAGCTATGACTAATTTTAAGATTACTGCTGAACAGGCAAAGACAGTTGTTAAAGACGATGGAAGCCTTGATTACACCGAACTTGGCAAGATTATGTCCGAAAAAGAAATAGCTGCGGCGCAGGCTAAGGAACAAGAGATTGCTAAACATCAAGATATTCCGGGCGGTGGCAGCAATAAAGACGGTGCAGACAATAAGACAAATGCTGAAAAGATAGCAGAAAGTCTTATATCTAATGCACCTAAGAACAATGATGTTTTATCACATTATATTCAGTAATAACAGGAGGTAAGAAATGGCAAAGGAAATGAATATGCAGTATGAAAAGACTTCATACGCAGGAGACGTTCAGATTTTAAAGAGAGAGCCTAACGAAGCAATCCCATTAACACTTGATTTTGACGGCGTAACAACTAAAAACGCACAGGGCAAGAGAATTGTCAAGGCAGGTACACCAATCGGAGCAAATGGCAAGGCTGACAATACAGCTACAGTAGTGGGTATTTTAAGGTTTGATGTAACAGAGGATAGACCACAGGGAGTACTACTTAAGAAAGCATACCTTAATACAAAGGTGGCAGAAGCACACTCAGGCGTTACATATGACGCAACAGTTAAGACAGCTCTTCCAATGATTGTATTTGAATAATAACAGGAGGTAAACAGATGTTAATTAATGAAGTATTAGACAGTAAGTCTATTGCATTATCGGCAACAAAAAACGCTAGTAATCAGATACCTTATCTTGGCTTACAGTGGTTTCCAGAAAGAAAGAAGCAGGGTCTTGATTTAAGTTGGATTAAGACACATAAAGGACTTCCAGTATCACTTGCACCATCTAACTTTGACACAATCCCAACACTTAGAGCTAGAGAGGGATTAAGCAAAGAAAAAACACAGATGGCATTTTTCCGCGAGGGAATGACAGTAGGCGAAGAAGAAATGCTTGAAATTGAGCGTATTCAGTCTGCGGACGACCCATATCTTGCAAGTGCTTTATCAAGTGTGTATGACGATACTAACAATCTTGTAAGCGGTGCAGAAGTTGTACCAGAAAGAATGAGAATGTCACTTCTTGCAACAAATGCAGGTCACCCAGTAATTGCTATCGTGAGTGATGGCGTTCAGTATGCCTATGATTATGACAAAGACGGCTCATACGCAAAAGACCATTACGCAAAACTTTCTGGCACAAGTATGTGGAGTGATACAGCTAATTCAAAACCACTTACAGACCTTAACAATGCAAGAAAGAAGTTACAGAAGCAGGGTAAGATTGCTAGATATGCACTTATGAACAGCAATACATTCCAGTATCTGCTTGATAATGCACAGATAAGAAACTCGATTCTTGCACAGAACCTTACAGCAACCATTGAGGTTGATGATGATACTGTTGTTTCAGTAGCGCAGAAGAGAACAAAGCTCACTATCGTACTTTACGACAAGATGTACATTGATGATGATGGCAAGGAGCAGTACTTCTACCCAGATAACAAGGTTACACTTCTCCCAGATGGCAATCTTGGTAGTACTTGGTTCGGCACTACACCAGAAGAAAGAACAGCAAGACAGTTACCTAATGTCGATGTTACAACATACGGTGTAGGTATTACAGTCGCTACAAAGACAGAATATGGACCACCTATGAAAATGTCAACATATGCTTCCGAGGTTGTTCTTCCGTCATATGAGAATATGGATAGCACATTCGTATATGAGGTTCATAGCGAAGGGTAGGAGGTGCAACTATGAAATATCCATATATAGTGATTCATAATGGTAAATGGTATAACGCAGGTGAAGAAGTTCCAGAAAATAACAATTCTGGGGCTTCTTTTGATTATAGCAAGACAACCATTAATCGTATGTCTACATCTGATTTACAGGCTTTTGCCGCAGAACAAGGTATAGACAATGCAGAAGAACTTACAGGAGCAGAATTAAAGAAGCTGTTAATTGAGAAATTAGGATTATAGGAGATAGTTATGGAATACACCACATTAGAACAGGTCAAAATCAGACTTAAACAATTTCATATTGATACAGTCACAAATGATGATGAAACAACATCTGATGTGGTAGTGTTCGATAACAAAGAAGATAATCCGATAATCGAACAGCTCATTAAGCAGGCTACAGAAGATGTAAAGGCAAGAAGAAACTACCCCGACAGCTACACAGATGAAATGATAACCGATGATTTGAAGAAATTTGAGAGTGTTATCGTTAATTTGGCTGTCTACGACCATTCACAGGCAGGCGAAGCATTTATGGCAAGCTACAATGAGAATGGTGTCAACAGAACTTGGAGAGACAGAGACAGTTTATTTGTTGGGGTATTTCCATTTGCCAAAGTGTTATAGAAGATTGTGCGTTAGCATTTTGCTGATGTCAGCAATATGTTAGCAGGCGGCACACAGTAAGGGTGGTGGGCGGTGTGCTTATTAATAATTACAGGAGATATAAAATGAAAGAATTTTTATTACAGACATATACAATAATATTACCTATCGTATTAGGTTATATTGTCTGGCTCCTTAAACAGCAAAAAAAGGACAAAGACGCCAATAGCAAAGGTACAATGCTACTTTTGCGTGTACAGCTTATCGAATACCACGATAAGTATATGAAACTCGGTGAAATACCATCCTATGCTTATGATAATTTTGTTGAAATGTATAACGCATATCACGCATTGGGCGGGAATGGTATGGTAACCAAAATGTATAACGAAATACAGGAAATTCACTTAAAGAATGGAGGTAAAGACTAATGGATATAACATCAGTATCAACAGTAGTTGCAATCGTTGTTATCACTTATTTGATTGGTTATGCGGCTAAGCAGATACCACAGGTTAAGGACAATTACATTCCTATAATCGTAGGTGTTGCAGGTGCTATCTTAGGCGTTATAGGTATGTATGTAATCCCAAATTATCCAGCTAATGACATTCTTAATGCAATAGCTGTAGGTATCGTGTCGGGGCTGTCAAGCACAGGTGTAAATCAAATTTACAAGCAGGTAAAGAACAATGCTTGACATTAATAAGCAGGCTATGAAATACGCGCTTCAAGGTCAAACTGTCACAGTCTATGAAAAAGACGAGGACGGAAATCCAAAGTTTTACGAAACAGAGGACGGAGAGAAGATATACTACACCCATGAAAAAACAGGCTTTTCAGAGCCGGTCGATTTCAAAGCCAACATATCATTCAGCGGTGGAGAAGCACAGAGTAAAGAATATGGATTTGATACCGCTGATTTTGACGCTATTTTACTGACAGATAGGAATATGCTGCCTGTTCAAAAAGGCGACCTTATCTGGCTAGATAGTAAGCCTACATACACAGATGATAGCCTTGTTGATGAAACATCAGCGGACTTCACGATTGTAGGTACGAAACCGGCATTACATTCAACTAAGTATATGCTTAAAGCAGTTGTAAAGTAGGTGGTAAATACGAAGTATCAGACAGGTGGCTTTCCCGAAAGTGGCTCTTTATTCATACAAATAGACGATGAACAGCCAGAATTAACCGGCTCTATTCTTAAAAAGTCAATTGTAGGTACACAAGAGCCAATAATTGAAAGCATAAGACAAGCTATTTCACAAGCAGTTAAGGAGCGTGTTTATGGCAAGACATACAATTAATATATCCTTGTCTGAAAAGTCCGTAAATGAAGCTATCAGACAGCTACAACAATATAAGCAAACATTACAGTATAAGTGCGAATTGCTTGTTGAACGATTAGCAGAATTAGGCGACAAAGCGGCAATTATGAGCGTTAATGAAAGTCCATTAGGTAGGACAGTAACATTGAGAGTTGACAGAAAGCCTATTCAAGATGGCTACCAAGCTATTTTGATTGCTACCGGTAAAACTGTTGAAGTAGAAGATAGAGAGCCATTTTACACGCTATTAGCGATTGAATTTGGTGCTGGTATTTATTACAACAGCGGTAACGAGAACCCAAAGGCTAATGATTTTGGCTTGGGCGTAGGAACATACCCAGGACAGATACACGCATTTGAAGATGGCTGGTACTACTTAGGTAATGATAATCAATGGCACTACACTCATGGCGTTAAAGCTACAATGTCTATGTACAACGCCACAATGGAGATTATTAATCAGTATAAGCAGATAGCAAGAGAGGTGTTTAGTTAATGGCAAACGCTAATGATTGGGCGATAGACCTTGAAAACACAGTCACAGCACTTGTCAAGGCTAAAACCCTAACGCAACTCAAGAAAACATATCCCAGAATAGTTATAACAAATGAGGGAGAAAACAGCGGTCAAGCAGTATTTCCAACGGTATACATACATCTGTTGCCAGCGGTAGAGCAAGGACAAACACTTGACGGGCAGACAATTAATGCATTGTTAGCAACATTTCAAGTAGATGTCACAACTAACACAAGCAAAGCTGATTGCCGCAAAGTTATGGCAATAATTACAGATGTATTTAAGATAATGAGATTTCAAGGCAACGCAATGCCAGAATTTTCAATCAGCAATAAAGTACATAAGAGTACCGCTAGATTCAGACGAATGATAGCGGCAAATGACAGATTAATGTAACAAAGAGCAGAAATGCTCTTATTTTTTTGCAAATTTTTAGGAGGTAGACAATGGCAGATGCAGTAGCAGGATTAAGTACACTGGGCGTTACTTTTTCTTATGGAGTTGAAACAACAGCAGGCACAAAGCCAACATCATTTAAGTTGCTTACAAGAATTAACTCTATTGACGAAATTACAGTAACACCGGAAGCAATAGATGCTTCGGCACTTGAGGATAAGCAGACAAGAAACATTGCAGGCAGAGATACAGTTACAGATACAGTTGCGGTTACAGTCAACAAGACGGACGCAACAATTAAGGAATGGAAAGACGTTATCACAGCTTACAATGAATTGACTGGTGGCAAGAGAATGTGGTTTCAGGAAATCACACCAGGCATTACAGATGCAGAGTTCTTTGTGGCACAGCCACCATCAAAGCTACCAATTACAAGTAAGGAGCAGAATGGACTTCTTACAATGGCTATCAACCTTATTATTGAGGATATGATAGGAACAGATACAGCAGTTGTCCCAACATCGGGGGAATGATGAGCTATTCGACTAAATCTAAAAAGGCTGTGTCGGATAGCGTAGAAAACGCCAAAACAGCCGACTACACATCATATCTTGATGATGTAACAGAATAATTATTTTAAAAGGTAGGTGCGGTGTAAAATCCGCACCTTTCCCTATATAGCGATAGGGTGGGAAAGGGTAAAAATTATGATGAATATTAATGTAAATGGAAAAGAATACAAAGTTGAGTTCTCTTTTGGTGCGGCAGAGTGCAAAGAGATAGTGCAGAAAATGTTTTCTGTTGTCAATGGTTCTTACTTACTTGCACAGACAGATAAAAGTGTTGCACAGGCTTCCTTTGATGGATTAGCAAATATGACAGCAGATGTGCCAGAGATTTGCATTTTAGCCATTTATGCAGGCTGTATTGACAATAACCCTGTAACTATGGATGAAGCAAAAGAACTCACTAGAGCATATATTACAGAAAAGAGAAAGACAGATAAGAGTTACGGATATAGAACATTGTTTGAAGAAATCAAGAAAGCGATGGAAGATGATGGTTTTTTCGAGCTGTCGGGAATAACAGCGATGTTAGAGGAAATGGCAAACAATGTGGAAGAGATGGAACAGGAGAAGAAGCCAACAGTAGTACCACAAGACCACTTAAAGAAACAAACTTTCACAAAATAATATGGGAAGAATACTTTGTCTTAGCTAGTTCACTAGGAGCTAGTTATTCAGACTTTCTTAAAATGACACCTAAAAAACTATGGGCTGTTGTAGAGGGCAAGAAACTTGAAAGACAACGAATAGATTCGGATATATGGCTTGCTGTAGGCAGTTACATACTTCCGGCAATCAAGATAGGTGTTAGGAGCGGTGCTTGGGGTAAAGGCGAGCTTGAATATCCAGACAAACCTATTTATAGCGATATTAATAAAAAAGAAAATACCGAAGATGAAACACAAAGAAAGAGAGAAGAGTTTGTTTTGAATATGAAAATACGCAAAGCAAACTGGGATTTAGCGCACCCTAAAAATGATAAGCCGGAGGTATAAATCGTGGAATTAGACAGTTTAGAAGTTAAAATTACAGCAGTCACTAAACCAGCGATTGATTCTATCAAAAAACTAGAAGAACAGTTGTTAAATTTGTCAAGTTCCTTGACAAAGGTTAATAACTCATCTCTTGGTAATTTGGCAGGCAATATCACACAACTCAATAATGCTATCAGAGATATGGATGTTAAGACTACTGATTTTACCCGACTTGCTAAGAACATCACAAAGATAGGTTCTGTTGATTCAGCCGCACTTGCTAACACAGCTACATCACTTGAAGCTGTCACGAAAACGGTTGCAGGCATATCAGCTATACCACAGAACGCAACACAGGTTACAGAATTTGCCAAGTCACTTGGCAAGCTAGGCGGTAAAAGTATTGAAAACGCCACAGCGAATATCCCTAAACTGGGTAATGCACTAAATGGCTTAATGACCACATTATCAAGAGCACCTAATGTAAGCAGTAATGTTATTGCTATGACTAACGCATTGGCTAATCTTGCTAGTCAAGGTAGCAAGGTGGGTACTTCTTCAAACTCACTTCAAAAGTCGCTATACGGCGTTTCTACAAGTGCTAGAACAGCAACTAGAAGCAGTTGGAGCTTAGCAAGTGCAATAGGTAAATTCTATGCTACATATTTTATGGTTATCAGAGGTTCTAAGAAACTTATAGAAGCTATAAAATCAACAACAGATTACATTGAAGCGTTTAACTATCAAGCGGTAGCATTTGGCAAAATCGGTTCAGAATGGGATAAGGATTACGAGAAGTACGGATATGATAACGCAACAGCATATGCAGAGAGCTTCCAAAGCAGAGTAAACGATACTCTCGTAAAGCTGTCTGGTTTAAAAGTTAATGTTCAAGGTGGCTTGCTTGAAGAAAGCGGAGTAAAGAACTTAGGACTTAACATACAAGAGATAACACAGTATGCTTCACAGTTAGCTTCTGTTACTAATTCGTTAGGACAGACAGGCGAAGCAACAACGGCTATAACAAAGTCAATGACAATGCTTGCGGGCGATATAAGCTCACTTTTCAATGTGGACTATTCAACAGTAGCACAGAACTTACAAAGCGGTTTAATCGGACAATCGAGGGCATTGTACAAGTATGGTATTGATATTACCAATGCTACATTAGCGACGTATGCTTACAACTTAGGCATTTCTAAGTCGGTGTCTGAAATGACACAGATGGAAAAACAACAGTTAAGAGTGTTAGCGATATTAGACCAATCAAAAGTATCTTGGGGTGATTTAGCTAATAGACGGAAGAAAGTTAATGATATAGCTTATCTTCCAAGTGTTGCATAAGAATAGAAATATCTTATGGCAATCGGGCAAAATCGGCGAAGGCTAAAGTTTTCAACTATGCTAATACCGAGATAACTCAATAGATTACGAACAGGCTATTGAGTATCGTAACGAGTAGGAATTGAATAAATATAATATTCCCAAGAGTGTCCGACACTACTGCATATAGGGCAGTATGAGGTGGAAGTGGCTACCACCAAACCAAACGCAAAAACGTGGGTGATAATGTACTCTGAACTTATAGGAAACTATAAGAAGTATAGGATAAAGAGCCTATACGATAACAAATTTGACAATCAACTCCCCAAGTAATATGTTACGCCAGTTCAGTAACAATATGAAAGAGGTAGGAATGGTAGCAGGACAGCTATTTATCCCAATTCTTTCAAAGGTTATGCCGATAGTAAACGGAGTAACTATTGCAATCAAAAGATTATTAGTTAGTCTTGCTTCTTTAATGGGTGTTAAGATTGACTTCGAGAGTTTTGGACAAAGCGGCTACAAAGATACATCAGACGGCTTAGAAGATATTTCAGATGGCTACCAAGATGTAGCTGACTCAGCTAAGAAAGCTACATTATCTCTTATGGGATTTGATGAAATTAATAAATTGCAGGACGATACAAGCTCAAGCAAGGGTTCAAGCGGTGGCGGCGGTGGTAGCACTATTGATTTGACAGATGATATTGCTAAGGCGGCGGCTGATTATGAAGCGGCGTGGAATAAAGCATTTGCCAATATGGAAAATTCGGCAGTTGCTTGGGCAGACAAAATAGAGAAAGCACTCGAGCCTGTTAAACAGATTTTTAAAGATTTTGCAGTTGGTGATTTCTTTAAGGCGGGGCAAGATACATCTAACCTAGTGGCAGGAATTTTTGATTGGTTTGCAAAAGCTATAGATGATGTTCCTTGGTTTAAAATCGGTCAGAAAATGGGAGATTTCCTTGCAGGCATTAATTGGACTAAGGTGTTTAAATCGGCGGCTAAAGTACTTGTGCAAGGCTTAAAAGCGGCTATTGAGTTGTACTTGGGTATGCTGTCTAAAGCACCTATAGAAACACTTCTTATATCGCTTGTGGCAGTTCCTAAAGTGCTTAAGGCGATAGGTGGTACAAATGTAATAAAAAGCATAACTAAAACGTACAATAAGCTTAATTCTCTAAGCAAAGCAACAGAAGATGTAGTGTTAGCGACAAAGTTATCCAAAATGGGATATGATGAAACAGCGGCTACACTTCTTTCTTTCCACCCTAAACTTGCAAAGGTTACAACAAGCTTTAAGGACTTTGGAAGCGTAATTAAGGATAAGGGATTATTCACAGCTTTAAATGGTGGAATAGCTACTGTCAGAGATAATATGACACTATTCCAAAAAGCATTACTTGGCGGAGTATCAGCTTTTGGAGAATTTAAGCTTATCGAGAGCGGTTTTACTGATATAGCTAGAGGAAGTGACAACCTTGTAGCTTCAATAGCTAAGATAGCGGGCGGTGCGGCTATCGGTGCGGCAGGATTATACACAGCTTTCGGACCTGCAGGATTGGCTATGGCGGCAGTTGTGGGAATTACAGGTGCAATCAAAGGCTTTATTAAAGTCCAAGAAGAAATACCAGATTACTTGTCTGGATATGAGAGCGTAAGAAAAGAAGTTAGCAAGACTACAAGCGAAATAGAAAAGTCTGTAGCTTCAATAGAGGAAACGTGGAAAAACAATTCCTCTGTTGATGAAATAGAAGCATTAAAGACAAAATATTTTGAATTAGCAGACCAAACTAACCTAACAACAGAACAGCAAGAATTACTTAAGGATATAGCAGGTAAACTTGTTGATAAAGTACCAGAATTATCGAAAGCTATAGATACTAACACAGGATATTATTCTGGAAATAGGCAAGAAATAGAAAAGCTTATAGAAGACAAAGAAAAAGAATACAGACTAGAAGCTTTAAGAGAAGAATACATTGAATTAGCAAAAGAGGAATACAAAGCTAAGAAGAACTTAAGAGAAATGGAAGATGTACTTGCGGACAGCAAAGATAGACTTAACGAAAAGCAACAAGAATACAATGAACTCACTTACAATGGTGCATTATCTGTGTTAGAAATGACACCGCAAGAGGCAGATGCGGTTGCAGGACTGCAAGTAGAAATAAGGCAACTTAACGGCGAAGTAAAAAAGAACCAGACGGAAGTTGATAACGCTAGAAACGTAGCAGATAGAGCAACAAATGATATGCGTTATTGCTATGAAGCATTGGGAGATACTGCACAAGAAGTTGCAGAAAAGACACGGCAAGAAGTTAGCAACACGGCTAACACAGCTAAGTCAGAATTTGAAACAGCTAAAAATGAGATTAACAGCAAGATAAATGCGATAGGCACGAACACAGAAAATGTATTCTCACGTATGGGAAGTGTTGGTACTAATGCAGGTTCATCATTAACAAACAATTTTGCTAATAATATTGATGATATACCATATAGAGCTAGAAGCGCATTTAACGCTATTATAGATAGAGTTAATGCAGGTGATATAGGCTATGATACTGGTACAGAACTTATGAACTCATTGGCAGATACCATTGATAATAATTCTTGGCGAATTCGCAGAGCTTTAAGTAACTCATTTGAAAGCAATTTTAGCGGTGAAATACTTGATAGTGAGGGAAATGTATCAAGAAGTGCATTTCAGATAAGAATACCTAGAGCATATGCGACAGGTGGCTTCCCAGAGGACGGACTTTTCTTTGCTAACCATAATGAGCTTGTCGGAAAATTCTCTAACGGAAAGACGGCAGTTGCGAATAATAAACAGATTACAGACGGTTTTAAGCAAGCTTTTATAGAGGGAATGGCAACGGTATTTGCCAATGCAAACTTCGGACAACAGGGCGGTGATATTGTAGTGCAGATTGACGGACAAGAAGTGTTCAGAGCAACACAGAGATATGCCAATCAGTATACAGCTATGACAGGACAGCCAGCGTTTAACATTTAATTGAATAATCTAATCCATTGTGATACACTTTAAGCACTATAAAAGCAAAGGGGTGTATTACAATGGATAAAAAAGATAACAAAAAGAAGCTGCAGGAGATAGCAATTGCAGTATTGGCAGGGATAGTATTTGTTACAGCGTTATTTATTATTAATAATATAACTGAAAATAATAATAATATCGTAGCAAACACACAAGCTAAAACACAATCAACAGAAGTTGCCACTAAAGATATGCTTGACAATGGTATGTCTTATCTTGATGAAGATAAATATAAATTTGTATGTGAACAAATGGATTACAACCACATTATGTTTACGAATGAGGATTTAACTGACAAATATGTAAGAATAGATATAATGCTTACTAATCGCTATACGTTATCTTCAAAGGATATGGAAGATGAGAGTATAAGCAAAGTTGTTAATGCTTACAACTTACAGGCAGGATTTTTTACAGGTGTCGTTAAGAATAAGAGCGAATACGGCAAAGAAAAAATATACATATATTTTTCAAAAGATTTTAATTTAAAAAGCGGAAACTATAAAGCTGGCGATAAAATAACTGCATATGGCTTGATTGTTAATTGTAAAAACAATGGAGCTGGCAGTTATAACAGTATTAGCTTTATACCACGTTTTATAGAAAAATAATCCCTTAATGGAGCGTATCTTTTCGGTGCGTTCCATTTTTTATTAAAAAGTGCTTGACTTTTTTGTGCGTACGGTTTATATTAAATGTGCGGACAGAAAAGAGGTGAGTATATGTCCAATAAAAAAGGCAGACCTAAACTCGACAATCCTAAAAATGAAAGAATATATATTCGTGTCACCAAAGAGGAAAAGGAAGAAATAATGAATTTTTCTGATAAAAGCGGATATACAATACTTGATTTGATTAAAAAAGGCATTGAAAAAGTAAAAGGGCAAAAAAAATAAAGTGTTGCACCGCTACCAACGAACACAACACTTTAAAACCACCAATCCGAAAGGAATTGATAAATCTATCATATCAGTTTCTTTCGGAAAATTCAAGATTATTTTCGGAGGAAAAACAAATGGAAAAACAATTAAAAGACGAAATAAATAAAGCATTAGAAAATATTGAGGATATATGGATATTACATCAAATATATCGTTTTGCTGTTAATATGTCGAAAGATGATTTAAGTAAATAAGTTGTTTTATAAAAAGACACCAATTGACAATATTCATAAAATATATTATCTTGGTATATGCTAAAATTAATAGAACGAACGAGATACAGCGCATACGAAAGATAAATTTTCAAGAATAGTCTTTTGTGTGCGCTTTTAACATACCAATGAAATATAAAATAAAAATATTTTGGAGGTATCTATGCTAGTAGAAACAAGGAAAATAAGCAAAGGCAAAGAAGTAACAGTTGTAACAAGCCTTGATGTAGCAGAAACTTTTGGGAAAGAACACCGTAGAGTATTGCAGGACATACGTGATTTGAAATGCAGTGAAGAATTTCGACTGCACAATTTCGTGCAGTCGAGTTATGTTAATGAGCAGGGACATAATCAGTCAATGTTTATTATGACCAAAGATGGTTTTACTTTACTTGCTATGGGATATACTGGCGAGAAAGCTATGAAATTTAAAGAAGCCTATATCAATCAGTTCAATCAAATGGAAGAACTTCTCAAAGGCAAATTGATTGAGAGAGAAAAAGGCATAGCAGTCAGACAGTCACTTACTAAAGCTATTCAGCAGTCAAGCGAAAATGAGAGAATGCACGGACACGCATATTCCACTTATACTGATATTGTATATAGGACTGTATTCGGAAAGACAGCAAAGCAGTTAAGAGAAGAATATGGAATTGATAAGAAAGCTAATTTGCGTGATTATTTCACAGTAGAAGAACTTGAAAAGGTACAATCAATAGAAATGATTATCAGTGGACTTGTTAATTGTGGTTGGGGATATAACGAAATAAAAGAGTTTATAACTAACCCAGCAAGGAAACTGATAGCAGCATAGCGTACCCACAAGTGGGTACGAAAAAATTCCCAAGAAGTCGGGAAAGTTTTTGCAGGAAGTTGCAAAATATCCCATAAAGTTGGGGAAAGTATTTGTATAGTTGTTGCAACGCTTTTCTCCACTTGTGGAGAAAGACATTAAATCAGTAGCGCCGCAATCTTGGCTCTACTAGAATAAAAAAATCAGAACAAGTTGGGTAGACCTGTTCTGATTAGCACGTATGAGTGAATGTAAATTAACTCATATCAATAATAACAAATAAATAGCAAAATGACAAGGACATTTCACTTAATTGTGAGGTGTCCTTTTTGTATGCTTAGAAAGTGGGGTTTTACTATGAATTTTATTCAATATGTAAAGCAAGTGTGGAAAGCTAAGCCTATTGGCGGTACTCCATTTAGTCCAGACAGACTTAATCATATGGAAGATGGTATTAAGAATAATAACAATATGATAAGTGAGCTAAACAGCAATATGACACATAATACTTGTGTAAATTTGCTTAATCCTTCGTTTCGTAGTCTTACTCAAAATGGTCTTACTATTAATGGCGATAATGGTGTTTATACTATTAATGGAACTTGTAGTGAAACTACAGTTTTTACACTACAAAGTAATATAGAAATTGCTTCTGGAAAATATAAATTAACAGGATGTCCACAAGGAGGTTCTACAACAAGTTTTAAACTTGACTTTGAATACAAAGGTAATTCAACAGGTGCTGATTATGGTAATGGTAGTATAATTAACAAAACATCAAATGATACTTTTAAATATCTTCGAATAGTTGTTTATACAGGTGCAATATTAAATAATGCGGTTTTTAAACCTATGCTAACGACAGATTTAAGTGCATTATATGATGATTATGTCAGTTACACTGGTAACACAGGACGGCTTAATGCAGATGTTGCTTTGTTGAAAAATAATCTAGACAACAATATTATTGGAACATTGGATAACCATAGTATTGGCTCTGAAAATAATATAAATATGGATAGTGAACTTTTTAGCTCTCATAAACCATTATATATTCACGCTGTAGCTACACAAAATCCTAGTAGCATAACAGGAATGCCTCAAGGTGCATATGGATATGGCGTTCTTATAACATTATTGTCAAAATATGAATCTACATGGGGCACATGTCAAATATATATACCTCATGCTGGTGAGGTTTCAAGAGATATATATGTTCGTACATTGGGCGATACATATAAAAGAAAACCGTCTTGGAGACGCATTACATCAACTCAAATTGAAGCGACTTAAATAATTTAATTAAAAGAAATATTGTTTAGTGAAGTTAATGAATAAAAATTTAAAATGGGTATTGAAATAAAACTAAGGGAACGTATCAGAGATGATATGCTCCTTTTTGTTACCAATTTTAAAGAAAAGAGGTGGTTTGATTGATTAATGCTGTTGAAATTGAGGGAGTAGTATTCCCGGTAGCTTACAACGGCTACACATACAGCAGAAATAAGATATGGTCTAAGAATACAGGAAGAAATGATTATGGAGAAATGGTAGGAACAACCATAGCTATTAAAGACAAGATAGAACTACAGCTACCACCACTCACAGGAGAACAGGCAAAAGTGCTTGATGATGTAGTAAGTGACATAAATAACCCATTCCCAACAGCACAAGTCCTATTCTTAGGTGGCACACAAAAAGAAATGACAATATACACAGGAGATGTGACATATCCGTATCTCACAAGGGCAAAGAATGAGGACGGATTAATAGTCGGAGCAAAATTAAGTTTAATTCAGAAATAAGGAGATTAACTATGAAAATAACTGGAAATGAAGTCTTAGCACATTATGAAGCATTAAGAAACGTAGCACAGCTTAAAATGAGTGGTAAGTTAGCAATTATCATTATGTCTAACATTAAGGCATTAGAACCACACTTTAAGGCAGTTGTAGAAACGATAGAAAAGATACGCAAAGAAAATAAGGGTGACAGCGATAAAATAAAATCAGAACTTGAAGAACTAGGAGAACAGGAAATAGAAGTGCTTGAATACACGAAAGTTAACATAAGTGCATTTGATAGCTGTGAAGCCATTGAGCCAGCTAACATTATTGCACTCAGCTTTATGATTAACGATTAATCAGCAGAAAGGGGCAATCCAATATATGAAAAATATCAATTGGGGTGCGAACTTCAACTTACTGTATGCAAGATATTACAGTAAATATTTAGTTGACGGAAAAGAATACAATCAAACACTTAATGAATTTAAGTATAGTAATATAATTAATCCGAATAATAGCATTTCGATAGGTAACACTTGCAGTAGTGGTGTTACCTTTTCTATTTTTAAGCCACAAATTACGCTTGAAAATAAGGACATAACTATTTTTGAGGGTGTTAAGAATGATAGTGAAATTGAGTATGTACAGATAGGTATATTTACTGTAACTAAAGAAGAAAGCAACGGAGAGTACACTAAGTACACAGCTTACGACAAGATGTATAAAGCCGAAAAAGGGTACTTCTCTGAATTAACTTATCCTAGTACAGATAAGGCTATTTTAGAGGAAATCTGCACAAAGTTAGGCATACAGTTAGCAACTAGCATAACAACCCCACATACAATTCCAGAAAAGCCACAAGGCTATACAATGCGTGAAATGATTGGCTATATGGCTACATTACAAGGCGGTAATGCGGCTATCAATTCTGACGGAAACCTTGAAATTAAATGGTATAAGGATAGCGGCTACGTGCTTGACGGACATCAATACTATCAGCAAGGGGTTACTTTTACCACTAGCAAGGATTTTACAATTAAAAAGCTGACTTGCAATAACACAAAAAGCGGCGATAGCAAAACAAGTGAAATAACCGCCGGCGACGGAGCGACAGGACTTAGCTTTGCTAATCCGTTTATGACACAAGAAATTCTTAATGAAGTCTATAAAAAGATAGGCGGCTTTCAGTTCAGACCGCTTACAGTTAAGTTTGTCGGTGATTGGCGACTTGAGGTAGGCAACATTATAACTGTCAACAAGGGCGGTGTTGATTACAAAGTACCTATAATGCAGATTACGCACGAATGTGACGGCGGCTTAATGGATACTGTTACATCTATCGGGCAATCTGACACAGAAAACAGCAACATTGCTAGCGGTCCGATAACAAAGCAAATGGAACGATACTACGCCGATTTAGTCTTAATCAACAAGGCGGTTATTGAAAATGCTGATATAACTAATGCTAATGTTGAGAATTTAAAGGCGCATCAAGCGTATATAGACCAACTAAAAGCTAATAAGATTGAAACTGTCACAGCAGATATTGTTAATCTGACAGCGAGTAAAGCTACGATTAATGAAGCTAATATTGCTAAGCTACAAGCAGATTATGCACAGGTAGGCGTGCTGAATACGGATGTGGCAAATATCAAAGTCTTAATGTTTGGTTCAGCGACAGGCAAGAGCTTAACAACAGAATTCGCTAATGCAGTTGTAAGTGTTATCGGCAATGCACAGATTAAGGACGCTATGATTGACAGCATAGCCGCAAGCAAGATTACAGCACTTGACCTTAACACTACTAAATTTAAGGTTCATAGTGAAAATGGATTGTCCTATTGGCAAGATAACACAATTGTTATCAAAGATACGAACAGAGTCAGAGTTCAGATAGGTAAAGACGCTAATTCGGACTACAATATGTATGTCTGGGATAAAGCTGGCAATCTTATGTTTGATGCCTTAGGACTTACTGAAAAAGGTGTTACAAGAAAAGTTGTTCGTGATGAAGTTGTTAAAGATGACGCTAATATTAATGCAAGCAAGCTGGATATTGAGACATTATTTAATGTTATCAATAACGATAGCACCCATACACTTAAGAGTAACAAGATATACCTTGATAACGAAAAGCAGACACTTAATGTCATTATGCAAGCTATAACAAGTGGTGCTGGCAAAGATTATACTCAATGGGGCGGTATGATGAAAGTTGCTAGTGATTTCATAACTAATAAGTTGTGGTGGACTGAAAATGTTGACAACGAAAGCATTAAGACTAAGTTTTCTACTGTTAATCAGAAGCTAGATAGCTACGAAATCACGTTATCTGACTTATACCAGCAAACGAATGATAATTTTATGGTGTATACAGTAACAGCAACACCTACAAAAGATAATTATCCAGCCGTTGACTGGTTTATACCTATTTCCACTTCCTGCGAATTCTTCATACGGATGATACGGTTCACGATATCGACATAATCAATAAAGCTCCGGTTCACTACATACATACGGTGGCACTGCACGAACTGCCCCTCCGGCAGCTTCTCCATAATCTGCTTAATAGACAGATATGGCACTTTCATTGTCTCTTTCTTCAATACCAGGCAGACCCCTCTTGGAATCGCATACAGATACATAATATCTTTGCAGTAAATTTTGTAATTGATACCATCTTTTTTCACCAGAACGAAAGGTTCTTTTCTCTCTCCCGTCTGGAAAAGCACCTTCCGTATCAGCTTCTCAATCTCTTCTCTCTGATATGGCTTCAGAATATACTGATAACAATGCAGCTCCCTGTAAGCAGCCAGTTCCAGACTGGCAAGGGAAGTTATCATAATAACCGGCGTGAAGACATATCTGCTGTCATTTCTCACTTCTCTGGCAAACTCTATCCCGGATGCATCCTGTGGCCTTTGTTCATCCAGATTAATATCCAAAAGAAAAGCCTGGAAAAGATTGGCTTCATCCTGTAATGCCGCCCTTGCCTCTTCCAGACTCTTTACAGGGATTACAGCAATGTCTTTTGATACTGATTCCACTATGGCTTTCAAAGCCTTAAGACTGTCTATACTGTCTTCCAATATCATTATTTTCGTCATTGCTGTCATCCCCCCTGTATTCAATTATTGTAACTATCCGGAATAGTTTCTACTTTAACACCTCTCCAAGAGATTTGGCAAGTCCTGCTACGCCCTGAATCTCAGATGGAATGATAATCTTGGTTGCCTGGCCGTTAGCCGCCTTTTCAAATGCTTCCAGACTCTTGATTGTAAGAACAGCCTGGTCTGCACCGGCTTCTTTTAGGTATCTGATACCTTCTGCATTTGCCTGCTGAACGATACGTACTGCTTCTGCCTGACCTTCTGCTTCCTTAATACGCTTCTCCTTCTCAGCTTCTGCACGAAGGATAGCTGCCTGCTTCTCAGCCTCAGCTTCCAGAATTGCAGATTCTTTCTTACCTTCTGCAACCAGAATACTGGACTTCTTCTCGCCTTCTGCGATTGTAACAGCTTCACGTCTCTCACGTTCTGCCTTCATCTGCTTCTCCATTGCGTTTCTGATTGCTTCAGGAGGAATGATATTCTTTAACTCAACACGATTAACCTTGATACCCCATGGGTCAGTAGCTACATCCAATGCGGAACGCATGCTTGTATTAATGACCTCTCTGGATGTCAGAGTCTGGTCAAGTTCCATATCACCGATAATGTTACGAAGTGTAGTAGCTGTCAGCTTCTCGATTGCTACAATAGGATTATCTACGCCGTATGCATACATCTTGGGATCTGTAATCTGGAAAAAGACAACAGTATCAATCTGCATGGTAACATTATCCTTTGTGATAACTGGCTGTGGCGGGAAGTCAACTACCTGCTCCTTTAAGTTCACTCTCTTAGCTACTCTGTCAAGAAAAGTTATCTTTAAACCAAGACCTACACCCCAGGTTGTGGAATATCCGCCCAATCTTTCAATAACATATGCACTCGCCTGTGGCACAATACGTACATTGCTTGCTAAAATAATAATAACTACAAATAATAAAATCAAGAAAATCATTGTGCTTTCTCCTCCTCATATTTTTCTACAATTAATTTTACTCCCGATATACTGACGACCTTAGCCAGACTTCCTGCCGGAATCAGAATATCGTCCTGTGTGGATCTGACTGTCCATTCCTGACCATTTACCACAGCAGCCCCTGTTGCACTGATGTTGTCAACATCCTGGGTAATGCGGACAATCTTACCGATGATTCCTTCATAGTTTGTTTTGAAATGCGTTGTATTTATGTACTTCATTGCAAAAGGTCTTGTAAATATCAGCATTCCCAGCGAAACTACGAGGAATACCGCCACCTGAAGGATAAATCCGCCACCAAGTACCGCTACCAGTATCGCCACCAGTGCTCCTATGGCAAACCATATGGTTGTCAGTCCTACAGTCACAATCTCTATCCCAATCAGGACAATCATAATTGCAAGCCACATCATCGTATAATCCGTCATTATGCTCCCTCCTTTCTTCTGTTGACTATATCTTAGCGCACTTTAGAGGTTACTACAACGGATTTTGCGTGAATGCAGTGATTTTTGTCATGAACTGAATCCATATTGATCATTTTATCTTTTTATTCCCCTGTGTTATATACAGGATCAGCTTATGCATCTTGGAATCCATATTGTCAATGACCGTTGCATTCTTCTCTTCTGCATCTGCTGTCTGATTTGCATGGGCAGATACTTCCTCAGAAATTGCAGAAATAGTCTGTATGGAATCCACAATCTGATCATTTGCATTCTTCAATTCCTTAATGCCCTGTACCAGACTATCCACATTTGTCTGAATAATGTGCGTATTATCTTCAATACTTCCAAAGCTTGCCGATGCGTTGGATGCAGACGCCTTTTCTTGATTGATTCCATTAAGCATCTGGTGGATTACATCTACTACGCTCTGGATTGATGCTGACACATTGCTGATCAGTTCCGTAATGCTTATTGTTGCATTCTTGGTCTGTCCTGCCATAGCAGTTACCTGAGATGCTACTACAGCGAAGCCCCTGCCTGCTTCGCCGGCTCTTGCAGCTTCTATACTCGCATTCAGCGCCAGCATACTTGTCTGGTTGGCAATACTGCTGATCATATCAACAATTTCATGCATCTTCTCCACATAACCACTTAATTCTTTCAATTTGTCAGCTACATCTGCACCATTTGTAACAGACTGTTCAACCTGTGAAACAAGTATCTCTATGTCTTCTCTTCCCTGACCAAGCACTTCTACCGTATGCTTCATACTGTCAGCAATGCTTCCTGTCGCCTGGGTAACAACAGCCACTTTGTTCTGGATTTCTTCTGTCTGCTGTGTCTGTTTCTGTACGGCATCCGCAGTCTCTGTCGCACCTGCCGAAAGCTGTGCCATGGAATCCTTCGTGGATTTGGTCGCTTCATTGAGATGCTCCAGATCACCATAAATGTCTTTGATTCCATCATGCATAGCAGCAGAGAGATTCTCTACCTTCTTTAGAAGTTCCTCTGCATCATTTTTTGCCTTGACCGCATCATCAATGACCTGTTTACTGTTTGCATGTGATATTTTTGCTGAATATATGGAAAAGGCAGCAACAAGGATCATGATGATCACCTGCAGAATAGCATCATCTGCACCCTCATATCCGAACAAGCCGTTCCTGCTTCCTGCAACGGCAGTAATAATACTCAGAATTACTGTTCCGGTATTGATCTCGATACTGTACTTACTGTCATTAAATATAGTTACCATAACAATCATCGGAATGACAAAGGCAAACACCAGATTATTGCTGCATGTAAACAGTGTATAAGAATAATACAGTGCAAAGCCAACCGCTACCAGATGCTTGATCATTGCAGTCTCATGGTTTCTTTTCCAGAATATAAATTCCGCAATAACCGGTCCTGCCCCCAATAATATATCAAATATAAATAATACAATATTCCTTTGCTTTGACATTACCTGCAAGAAACAAAATATCAACATTACAACAACTTCTATGACATGCGCTGTCATAGCTGCCTTATTATTTCTTTCCAATTCTGAGATTCTCACTTGTTTATCCTTCCTTTCTTTTTATATACTCACGGAATCTTCTTAAAACGAAGCATTCCGGCTACATTTAGAAGACTTGGAGAGTACATTTAATGGTGCATACCTGGTTTCATACGAATAGCCGTATTATGGAACAGACCGTAAAGCAAATTATGTTTGCAATATATTCTTCTATATTATCATATAATTTATAATTTTTTAATATATTTTCAGATATTTATCAAAAAACACCCCAATCATTTTTTTGAATGATCAGAGTGTTTTGATTACATCCTATTCTTATATTTTAACGCATACCATGCAATTCCTGCTGCATCCGCAAGAAACCAGCCAATTGGAACTGCCCACCAGATACCAGTGACCCCAATGGCAGGGATTGCAGATAACAGATACGCCAATACAACCCGCGTTCCCAAAGAAATAATAGTAAGCACCAGCGAAACAGCCGGTCTGTTAATCGCCCGATACAATCCATACAGTAAAAACAGTATCCCTATTCCACAGTAAAAGGCTCCAACCACGCGCAGATAAGACATACCTACTTCCAATATCTGTGTTTCCTGTGCATGGACAAAAATCAGAAGAAGTGGTTTTGCACATATGACAACAATTGCCGATACAGCCAGGGCAAACAGGACAGAAGTCAGGGCTGCACTGCAAATCCCTTTTCTGATACGGTCTTTCCTGCCTGCTCCGTAATTCTGTGCAATAAATGTGGAAAAGGCATTGCCAAAATCCTGTAATGGCATATAGGCAAAGGCATCAATCTTAACTGCTGCCGCAAAAGCCGCCATCACCACAGTGCCAAAGCTGTTTACCAGTCCCTGCACCATCAAAATTCCAAGATTCATAACAGACTGTTGCAGGCAGGTTAGCACAGATGCCTGTGTAATTTCACTGATATTCTCTCTGCACATATGCATATGTCTACGTTCCAGATTCAACCATGGGCATCGTACTTTGGTATAAATCAAAATTCCAACTCCCGATATCCACTGTGCAATTACAGTAGCCCATGCAGCCCCCGCTACGCCCATATGACATATGAGTATAAAGACAAGGTCCAATATGATATTCGTCACAGCCCCTACACCAAGGAACAATAATGGTGCCGTAGAATTCCCTACTGCTCGAAGCACAGCAGCATAATAATTATACAGAAAAGTTGCCACGATTCCCCAGAACACTGCCCACAGATAGGTACGCATCAGAGGATAGACATCCTGCGGCACTGACAGAAAATGCAGAATCATATCAAGCTTCCAGAAAATAAACAGATTAATGAGTAAGGTCAATCCTGCTGTTAATATAAAGGCTACATACATATCCTCTTTTAACTTATCCATATTTTTCTCACCATAGCGGATTGCAAAAACAGCTCCGCTTCCCATACAAAGGCCAAGGAAAATAGAGGTGAGGAATGTCATCAGTGTATACGCAGAGCCTACTGCCGCCAATGCATTGGCTCCCAGATATTGTCCGACAATCAGTGTATCCACAACATTGTATAACTGTTGCAGAAGATTTCCACAGATCATAGGTACTGCAAACCGCAGCATCGTCCTGGTAATTGGACCTTGGGTTAAATCAATTTGCATGATATTTCTCCTTAGGTAAAAGTAACTATTCAGACCACATTCACAAAATCGCATCTTCGATGCTTTACTTTTGCTCATTGTGGTTACTTTGCCATATAAATAGAGCCAAATATGTTTGCAAGCAATCATATTCGTCTCTATTTGCATGGCTCTGAATAGTTACAAAAATCCCCTCAATGTATGATATTTATACATTGAGGGGTGTAATGCCTGCTATGCAGGCGCTTGGTTCTCTCTGGCGCTAGTTACATCATGCCGCCCATTCCTGCGCCGCCGGCTGGCATAGCAGGGGTATCTTCCTTAATAGAAGCTACAACAGACTCTGTTGTTAATAATGTGCTTGCAACGGAGCATGCATTCTGTAATGCACTTCTTGTAACCTTGGCAGGATCAAGGATTCCGGCTTCTACCATATCAACATATTCTTCTTTGTATGCGTCGAAACCGAAGCCTACCGCAGACTCCTTTACCTTATTAATAATAACGCTGCCTTCCAGACCTGCGTTTGTAGCAATCTTGTTCAGAGGAGCTTCCAGAGCCTTTAATTCAACCTTATCACCGGTATTCGCTGCACCTTCCAGTGTATCAACAAGCTTAGCAACTTCCTTAGATGCATGGATGTATGCTGATCCACCACCAGAGATAATACCTTCTTCTACAGCTGCTCTTGTAGCGTTAAGAGCATCTTCCATACGAAGCTTAGCTTCCTTCATTTCAGTCTCTGTTGCAGCACCAACTCTGATAACAGCTACACCACCTGCAAGCTTAGCAAGTCTTTCCTGTAACTTTTCCTTATCGAAATCAGATGTTGTTTCTTCAAGCTGTGCACGGATCTGTGCAACTCTTGCTTCGATTGCAGACTTTTCGCCTTCACCGTCAACAATAACAGTATTTTCCTTCTGAACCTTAACAGACTTTGCACGGCCGAGCATATCCATTGTAGCATCCTTTAATTCAAGTCCTAATTCTTCTGAAATAACCTGACCGCCTGTAAGGATTGCAATATCCTTTAACATTTCTTTTCTTCTGTCGCCGTAGCCCGGAGCCTTGACAGCAACAACATTGAATGTACCTCTTAACTTGTTGACGATTAATGTTGTAAGTGCTTCACCTTCAACATCTTCAGCGATAATTAACAGCTTTGCACCGCTTTGTACAATCTGCTCTAAGAGCGGAAGGATTTCCTGAATGTTAGAAATCTTCTTGTCTGTGATTAAAATGTATGGATTATCAAGAACTGCTTCCATCTTATCCATATCTGTTGCCATATAAGCTGAAATATATCCTCTGTCAAACTGCATACCTTCTACAAGGTCAAGTTCTGTCTTCATGGTCTTAGATTCTTCGATTGTGATAACACCGTCGTTAGAAACCTTTTCCATTGCATCTGCTACCATCTGTCCGACTTCTGCATCACCTGCTGAAATAGAAGCAACCTTTGCAATCTGATCCTTGCCTGTTACCTTTTCGCTCATCTTTGCAATCGCTTCTACAGCACACTCCGTTGCCTTCTTCATGCCTCGTCTTAACACGATTGGATTAGCGCCTGCTGCAAGATTCTTCATACCTGCATTTACCATTGCCTGTGCAAGAACGGTTGCTGTTGTTGTACCATCACCTGCTACATCGTTTGTCTTTGTAGCAACTTCCTTTACAAGCTGTGCGCCCATGTTTTCAAATTTGTCTTCCAGTTCGATGTCCTTTGCAATTGTAACACCGTCGTTTGTGATTAACGGAGCACCGTAAGACTTATCCAGAACAACATTTCTTCCTTTCGGTCCTAATGTTACACGTACTGTATTTGCTAACTTATTTACACCTTCTTCAAGAGCTTTTCTTGCATCAATGCCATATTTAATTTCCTTTGCCATGATATTTGACCTCCGATTTCTATTTTATACTGTATCAAAACTGCTTTTACCAGATTTTTCTATTCCATAATTGCAAGGATATCAGACTGTTTTACGATGATATATTCCTCGCCATCTAATTCCACTTCTGTTCCTGAATATTTAGAATAAATAACTTTATCGCCTGTCTTAACCTGCATTGTTACTTCCTTGCCGTCTACAACTCCACCAGGACCAACTGCAATAACTTCTGCCTGCTGTGGTTTTTCCTTTGACTGACCCGGTAATACAATGCCTGATTTTGTCGTTTCTTCTGCCTTTAACGCTTTAATTACAACTCTGTCTCCCAATGGTACTAACTTCATATTATCCTCCATTCCGCCGCCGGTAAGGCTGCCTTTGCGCCGCCCCGAACTTGTATACGACAGCTGCTATTATTTTCCTTGTTAGCACTCATTTAATTTGAGTGCTAATTTCAATATCATTAAAATATCACTCTGCCTTTTGTTTGTCAACAGATAATTGGAAATATCTTTTGTTTTTAATAATTAGATTATACTTTTTTAATTTTTTGATTTTGCGTGCCGATACGCACTGTTTTTCCGTAAAAAAACAGATACTGCTGGGCATAGCCGCCGTAGCTTCCAAAACGTGTCTTTGCAAATGCCGCAATTTTTTCTTTGTCCGTTTCCTTTCCCGAAAAATAAAGCTGCTCCATAATCCGCTTAATCCACACATCCACCGGAAATGCATCGCGCTTATCCAGCCCGAACAGCATACAGCAGTTTGCAACCTTACTGCCGACACCTTTTATCTTTGTCAGCATTTTCTCACATTCTGCGGTATCCGCCGCTTTTAATGCAGCCTCCGATATCTGTCCGTCTGCCGTTTTCTGCACCGCATCTACAATATACGGCGCTCGGAAGCCCGTTTTGCAGTCCCGCAGGTCTTCTTCCGTGACATTGCACATCTGGCTGACCGTTGGGAAGGCAAAGAATCTCATTCCGTTTATTTCACCCAGATCATCCCCGAAACGCTCCGAAAGCGTTTCCACAATCTTCTTAATATGCGGAATCTGCTTATTCTGCGATATAATAAAGGAAATTAAAGTTTCAAAAAATTCCTGCTGTAAAATATGTACGCCCTGCATGGTTTCCACTGCTTCCTTTAACGTATCGTCCGTCTGTAAAAGCGCCGCCTTTATCCTGCCGTAGTCCCTGCCAAAGTCAAAATAATCCCGCCATATCATTTCGTAATCCTGCATCGCCGTATCAAACAAAATTACGCTGTCTTTTTCCTGACGGATACGTAACAGTCTATGAAATGCACAGACTGCATATTCCTGTTCGGCGAGTTTTTTAAAATGAAAACACTGCCCACATTCGAGTGTCTGCGCAAGATCAAAATCC